>Ga0114934_10002194_pt1 | contig 12532 bp, 14 predicted proteins | sample 4SBtaG_2_FD_99695 | JGI IMG/M metagenome (GOLD analysis project Ga0114934, IMG submission 99695) | Deep subsurface microbial communities from Kolumbo volcano to uncover new lineages of life (NeLLi) - 4SBTROV10_white metaG | ecosystem: Environmental > Aquatic > Marine > Volcanic ... | reverse complement strand
TGGGCCGCGCCTTCGTACAGGCGGCATTTCCGGTGGCGATTACCACCTGGACACCGGCGTTGGCGCCAAACCGTTTTGTTGAGTTTATTCCATCAACGCTCGCCCTGCCCTTTATGAAACCTGCCGCGACAGCCGAATGGAGCACCCATGTCGTTGATGGCTTCAGCGGGGCAACGCCACTGGCGCTAATGAAATTTCAGGGCATCATGACGGATAGTCAATCCCTGTTTTTGGGATTAACCGATGGCTCAACCGGCGAAACTTCAGCCTTATTGATTTTGTTATGTGGCGGCTATCTGATGTGGCGCAAAATGTTGGACTGGCGCATTCCCGCGTCGGTAATATTCGGCACCGCCATCACCGCCGCTGTATTTTATTTTTATGATCCCAGCCACTATCCGAGTCCTGCTTTCATGATTTTTTCCGGCGGTCTGATGTTCGGTGCCGTTTTTATGGCCAGCGACATGGTGGCATCACCGGTGACGCCATTAGGCATATTTATCTTCGGTTTATTAGTCGGATTTCTAACCGTCATCATCCGTTTATTTGGGGGGCTGACAGAGGCGGTTATGTATGCCATCTTGTTCGGTAACGCCGCCACCCCCCTGATTGAACGCTACACGCAACCCAGTATTTATGGCGCACGCAAAAAAGAGGATTCCTGATGGCTCAACAACCTGAAGTACCTGAATTGCCTTCCAGCACCCGCCTGATCGCCACCTTATCGGTCGTTGCCATGTTATCGGGCTTTCTGGTGGTGCTGGTTTATGAATACACCAAACCGATTATCAGCGAAAATCAACGCCTCGCCACCGAGCGCGCCATTTTCAAGATTCTGCCTAATGCTGTCAAATACCTGACCTTCAAGGTGGACAATGGGCAGTTAATCACCGCCGATAACAAATCCAGTGGTGAGCTGATTTATGCCGGCTACGATGCCAATAACACGCTCGTCGGCGTCGCCCTGCCCGCCCAGGCACAAGGTTATCAGGATATCGTTAAAATATTGTATGCCTACAACCCTTATACGGGCTGTATCACCGGCTTCGATGTTCTGAAAAGCACCGAAACGCCGGGTTTTGGCACGCAAATCAGCACGAATAAGGAATTTTTAGCCAACTTCAACTGTCTTACTGCGAAAGTTGACCCGACTTCGGGCGCCTTATGGCATGATATCAAAACCGTTCGGCACGGCAGCAAAACACAACCCTTTGAAATCGATGCCATCGCTGGCTCGACCATTACATCAAACGCCGTTGGCCGCATGTTAAACCAGAGCGCCCACAGGTTTCATCCAGTCATCGCTAAAAATCTGTCGTTACTGGAAAATGCCGCCCGCAACAAAGAGGTAAGCCATGAAACAAAATGAACAAGAAGCCATCACCTTGCAGGATTTTACTGCCGGCTTATGGAAAGAAAATCCGGTTTTTGTCATGATGTTAGGTCTGTGCCCGGTTCTGGCGGTGACCAATACGGTTGAAAATGCGCTGGGCATGGGCATTGCCACACTGTTTGTCCTTGTTTGCTCCAATGCCCTGGTCTCGGCCTTGCGCCATTTCATCCCCAAACAAGTCCGAATCACGACCTATATCGTCATCATCGCCACCTTTGTGACCCTGGTGGATTATATTATTCAGGCCATCAGCCTTGATTTGTACAACAAACTCGGTGCCTTTATTCAACTCATTGTCGTGAACTGCCTGATTTTAGGTCGTGCCGAAGCCTTCGCCTCCAAAAACGGCTTTGGCCGCTCTGTGATCAGTGCAACCGGCATGGGCTTGGGCTTTACACTGGCGCTGATTATGCTGGGCGGTGTCCGTGAATTACTCGGTGCCGGTCAATTACTCGGCTATCCAGTATTCAGCGACCAGTTTGAACCCTGGGTAATTATGATTCTGCCCCCTGGCGGCTTTATCGTCCTCGGCTGCTGGCTGCTGTTAATCAATTATGTTAAACAACGCCGCAGCACCCTGGCCATGACGCAAAATGCGGCGGCGTCACATTGCACCGTGCCGCAACAACATTAAGGTTATCGTATGAATGCTGAATCCTTAAGTTATATTTTTCTCAGTGCCTTTCTGATTAACAACTTTGTGCTGGCCATGTTTTTAGGCTTATGTCCTTTCGTCGGCGTGTCCGCCAAACGCGACACCGCCTTTAACATGAGCCTGGCCACAGCTTTCGTGATGTTTATCAGTTCCTTATGCGCTTATGGCATCAACTGGATTCTCACCACCTACCACCTGGAATTCCTGCGTCTTATCAGCTATATCGCCATCATCGCCTCAGCCGTACAGCTGGTGGAAATGATACTGAAAAAATTCAGCCCGACACTGTTTCGTGCCCTCGGTATCTTTTTACCCTTAATCACAACAAACTGTGCCATTTTAGGCGTTGCCTTGTTTCAAACCGCACGCCAATATGATTTTTTTCAGTCGATTGCATTCAGCCTCGGTGCGGGCGCAGGTTTCGCCCTGGCCATCATGCTGATGGCTGGATTACGCGAAAAGCTGGAATTATCCAAACTGCCCAACATCACGCAGGCGGCTGCCTTGAGCATGATGCTGGCCGGCATCTTGTCGATGACGTTTATGGGCTTCGCCGGCCTCGGTGGTCAAATCTAACTGGAGAGAACAATGCTTAACTTTTTGATTGCGATGGGGATTATTTTCATCCTGATGAGCGGCTGGATTCTAATCCAACAAGCCGCCCGCAAATACGCCGCCAAGCACCCCGAATTCGGCCCCGCCAAAGAAGAAGGCCTGGGCTGCGGGAAAAATTGTGGCTGTGGCGCAAATTCGTGTGAAAAATCGTCGGAAACTGTACGCTGATCCGAAACGAACCCTAAATGGCTAATTTTAAAACGCATGTCAACGGTGCGGCACTGGCAAGCACCGGCGCAAGTTTATTGGCCTGGAAACTCAATATCGTTGACTGGATGGCGGCTCCCTGGCTTATTCTGGCTGGCGTAGTCGGCGGCTTGCTGCCTGACATCGACTCAGATAACAGCAAACAGTTAAAGTGGTTGTTTTCATTGATCGGACTGCTTGTCGCCGTCATGGTATTCACGACCGACAATGCCATAAAACGCATTCATATCCCCTGGCTGCTCAATGATTTTTCATGCAACCTGTTAACGGCATTTCCACTTGACAGTGTTAAAAAAATTGGCAACGTCCGCTTTCAACTCTCGTCTTTGCTGTTTGCCATTTTAAGCTATGTGACGGTTCGTTTTCCGATTCTTTATCTGTTTAAATCACAAACCGTTCATCGTGGTGTATTTCACTCGCTGCTCAGTGCCCTGCTGTTTATCCTGATAACCACGAGTTTGTCTTATCAGATCATTCACGTCAATGCCTATAATGCCTGGTTACAAGGCCTTTTTGTCGGATTTGGCTTTATCGTGCATTTGTTATTGGATGAAATGTATAGTGTCGATTTGGCTAACACCAAGCTGAAGCGCTCGTTCGGTACAGCATTCAAACTTTTTAACTACAATAACAAGTTTTCCTCAATCGGCCTGCTCATTGTGACCATTGTCACCTACATCGTCTACTGCCCTTCTATACAGCCTTTACTGGCAACGGGCTAGCGCTGCCTATTACCCACAAATTATCACACACAATATTAAGCATCGGTAGCGAGTCGAATTTGTAGATTTCCAGTATAATCAAAATCTATGAGTAGCAAAATATTAAACGAATTTCCATCGACTGCCATGACTGTGTCAGATTTCCTCTCTCAATCCTAGCCGCCATAATTTGCCGCCTGAAGCGCAGTTAGGCGACAATTCAACGCACGAAGAGTATCAACATAATGCATGAAACAAGAGACTGTAAACAAAAAGCCGTTTTTATGGACAGGGATGGCACGATCAATGTCGAAAAAAATTATCTGCATAAAATTGATGATTGGGAATGGATTCAAGGTGCTATAGAGGCAATCAGACGAATCAATCAAATGGGCTTTAAAGCTGTGGTGGTCAGCAACCAGGCCGGCGTTGCTCGGGGTTATTATGACATGGTGGCGGTTGAAGCCTTGCATAACGCAGTCGATGAACAACTGACAGCGGCGCAGGCGCATATAGATGGCTATTATTTTTGCCCGCATCATCCCGATTTTGGCTCAATGCAATCGTGTTCGTGCCGAAAACCAGAACCCGGCATGTTACTGGCCGCCAGCCGGGATTTGAATATTGATTTAAACCAGTCCTATTTAATCGGCGATAAACGCTCTGATATTGAAGCGGCGCTTGCCTGTGGCGTTACCCCCGTGCTGGTGCGTACAGGCTATGGTGCTGAAGAAATAGCGCATTGTCCGCCTCATGTAACCGTCTGTGATGATATTTTAGATGCGGTCCGTTTCATTGAAAACGCCGAGGGAAACCCGACCGCTTCACGAAAGACTTAGCATTTCGCGGAGAGTTGACAATGTTCAAAGCAACCCAGACAATATTTATGACATAACGGGATAAAGCCATGAGCATAGAAAGCAACGACAAACTGAGCGATGAGGCTGTTGAGCAGATTAGACAGGCGGCGTTCGAGACTATTTTCAAACAAGCTCGCTTTAACATGCGCGATGGCTTAAATGAATATGATGAAGATTACACCACATTCAATGATTTAGGCGATTGGATTCCAACTGAAATGCAACGGGCTATGGCACGACTGGAGGCGCAAACGAACGACCAGGACACGGCCTTGGCAGCCACCGAAACTGCCCTGCCCCACAGCCAACAAAGCTGACATGCAACCTGAATATATTCAGTATCACAGCCAGAATCGCTTATTGATTATCGGTTCCGAGCCGACATTTGATCAATTGCCCGTAACGCTGACTGCTGACTTCCAGTTGTTCTGGCTAACAGACGCCGCTTCCACTAGCAAAGCCGGAACAGAAATACTCACCCTGACAGCGGATGAAAGTTTAAACGGTTTTCTGGGTAATTTCACATTAAAAAACCACCCGCATTATCAATTTGATCTGGTGCTGGACTTTCAGGAACCGCCAGCAATTGCCAGCCCTATTCCACCGTTTGGCTATTACCCCGTCACCGACGCCGACCGTCTGCACGCCGCACTGGCCGAATTGCCCGATATGACAGGCGTGTTCGACAAGCCCAAGTATTTTGTGCTGGACACAACCCATTGTGCGCACCAGAACAACAGCATAACAGGCTGCCATCGCTGTATTGATGTCTGCGCCACCCAGGCCATTCGCTCGGAACACGGTCAGATTGAGGTCAATCCTTATTTATGTCAGGGCTGCGGCGATTGCAGTAGTGTTTGTCCCAGTGGGGCAATTCGTTATCAATATCCCGATCTTAAAAGCCGCCTGACCGCTATAAAGACAGCCTTGGCCGAAGCCGGCGCCGGTATTGAGAGTGCGAAAGCCCTGGTATTACATCAAGGCGAATGCCCGAATGATTTGCCTGATTATGCCATTCCTTTTCAGCTGGAAGCCTTAGGTGTGGCCGACCTGGCACTGAGTCTGAACGCAATCGCCTTTGGCGCCAATCAGGTGATCTTTAGCCTGCCTTCCGAATTAACCTCGCAAACCCGACAGACGCTGAATGATGTTATCGAACAGGGAAATCGGCTTTTAGCAGCATTAGGCCTGGGTGATCATCGTATCCAAATGACATCCCAAACGCATTTTAAAATACTACCGCCACATACCGTCGAACCGGCAACCTACCAGCCGGAAAATGACAAACGCCGTGCCCTTCGCATGGCGACCGAGCATATCGGTCAATTTTCTCAGGCAAGCCCGGAATCTTGCGCACTCCCGGCCTCAGCCGGTTTTGGGACGCTACATATTGATATAAACAGCTGCACCTTGTGTCTGTCCTGTGTGAGCATTTGTCCCAATCAGGCGCTGCAATCCGGCCAGGATTTGCCACAACTGAAGTTTATTGAAGCCAACTGCCTGCAATGCAACTTATGCCAGACGGCATGCCCGGAACACGCCATAACACGGGAACCGCGTTATTTATTTGACAGTGTACAGGCGAAAAAGCCCCGTTTGCTGCATGAAGAAAAACCTTTTTTATGCATCAACTGCCAAAAGCCTTTCGCCAGCGCCAGCATGATCAACGCTATTGTTCAGAAACTGCAGCATCACCCCATGTTTCAAGGCGAGCGTAAACAACACTTGCTGCTCTGTGAAGACTGCAAAATTGCCGCCCACTTCAATCAATCCGACACATGAACGACGAAGAGCGCCTGTTTTTTTATCAGTTACTGGCCCGCCTGTTTCGTGCCGCCCCTGACTCGGCGTTACTGAACCTCATTGGTCAACTTGAAGTCGATGCCGGTGATGATCCTTTCAGTCAGGCCCTGTCTGCCTTGATTGCAGCGGCTAAAACAGCCAATATTGAACAGCTGGACGATGATTTTCATCGGTTGTTTATTGGCTTGGGGCGCGGTGAACTGGTGCCTTATTTATCCTGGTATCAAACCGGCTTCCTGATGGAAAAGCCTTTGGCCACCTTGCGCCAGCAGTTAAAACAACTGGGCATTCGGCGACAGCCAAATAACTGCGAGCCTGAAGACCATATCAGTGCAATCTGTGAAGTCATGGCCTTGTTGATTCAAACGCAAAGCCAGCAACAATGCGTTTTTTTTCAGAATGCAATTGCACCGTGGTTTGAACATTTTTTCAACGATCTTAAAATCAGTACAACTGGCATTTTTTATCCGATAGTGGCAGAATGGGGACTAGCCCTTATCCGGCTTGAAGCGCGGTCAATATCCATACCCAATGTAGGAGAAGCTGATGCAAGCTGACAATCATCGTCGACAGTTTTTTAAAACCCTGGTTGGCGCCAGCGCTGCAACCGGCGTGCTGACCTTGACGTCGTGCAAAGAAAAAAACAAACCCACTCCGCCGGTCAACACAGCGTCATCGCACGGTTATCATGAAACCCAGCATATTCGTGATTACTATCGTACAATCAACTTATAACGGCTACCTGCCACCTGCAAGGTATCGGTATGAAACTCATCAAACGTTCGACTTCCGTTGACAATAAATCCAAAAACAAGCTCAACCGCAGAACTTTTTTAAAACACAGTTCGCTGGCGGCGGGTGGGGTCGCACTCAGCGGTTCATTATCCTTTGCCCTGATGGAAAAGGCGGAAGCGACCGAAGCTGAGGCGCAAAAAACGGCTGATATTAAACGTATTCGCTCCGTTTGCACCCATTGTGCGGTCGGCTGTGGTGTCATCGCCGAAGTTGAAAATGGCGTCTGGACTGGTCAGGAACCGGCATTCGATCATCCCTTCAATCTCGGTGCTCATTGTGCCAAAGGCGCCGCAGTACGGGAACATGGTCACGGCGAACGCCGCCTGAAATATCCGATGAAACGAATCGATGGCAAATGGAAACGCATTGACTGGCAGCAGGCTATCGATGAAATCGGCGATAAAATACTGGCCATTCGGGAGCAGTCCGGGCCGGATTCCGTTTACTGGCTTGGCTCATCCAAGCATAATAACGAACAAAGCTATTTATTCCGTAAATTCGCGGCTTTCTGGGGATCTAATAATATCGATCACCAAGCCCGTATCTGCCATTCCACCACGGTTGCCGGCGTCGCCAACACCTGGGGCTATGGCGCGATGACCAATTCCTTCAACGATATTCACAACAGCAAGGCCATCCTGATTATTGGTGGCAATCCGGCGGAAGCGCATCCGGTTTCCATGCAGCATATCTTTAAAGCCAAGGAAAGCGGTGCGCCGCTGATCGTGATCGACCCGCGTTTTACCCGCACCGCCGCCCATGCGACCCAGCATATCCGCCTGCGTCCAGGTACCGATGTGCCGTTAATTTGGGGTATGTTATGGCATATTTTTGAAAACGGCTGGGAAGATAAACAATTTATTCAGCAGCGTGTCTATGGCATGGAGGCAATTCGTAAGGAAGTTTCCGAATGGACGCCGGACAAAGTCGAACACGTCACCGGCGTGCCGGAAGCCGAGGTTTTTCGGGCCACCAAAACCATGGCGACACATCGCCCCGGCACCTTCATCTGGTGTATGGGCGGCACCCAGCACACGATTGGCAATAATAACACCCGGGCCTACTGTATTTTTCAACTGGCGCTGGGCAATATGGGCATCGCTGGCGGCGGCACCAACATCTTCCGTGGCCATGATAATGTTCAGGGCGCCACCGATTTAGGCCCGAACGCACATACCCTGCCCGCTTATTATGGCCTGACCGAAGCCGCCTGGAAACATTGGGCGCGGGTTTGGGATATCGATTATAACTGGTTGTCGAAACGTTTCGATACGGCCTTGTACGATGATGGTGCGGGCGGTAAAAAACGCACCATGAACATGAGCGGCATTCCGGTTTCACGCTGGATTGATGGCGTGCTGGAAAAGCCCGAACTGATCGCACAAAACGATAATATCCACGCCATGGTGTTTTGGGGCCACGCGCCGAACAGTCAGACTCGTTCACCGGAAATGAAACAGGCGATGGATAAACTCGACCTGCTGGTCGTGATTGACCCCTACCCGACCAACAGTGCGGTGCTGAATGATCGGCCCGATAATACTTATTTATTGCCGGCCTGCACCCAGTTTGAAACCTACGGCTCGTTAACCTCATCCAACCGTTCCCTGCAATGGCGCGACCAAGTCATCGAGCCGTTGTTTGAATCCCGACCTGATCATCAGATTTTGTATCAGTTTGCAGAAAAACTGGGCTTTGCCGAGCCCATGTTCAAGCATATTCGAGTTGAAAATGAGATACCCTCGATTGAAGACATTACCCAGGAATTCAACCACGGTGCCTGGACGATAGGCTACACCGGCCAAAGTGTGGAGCGTATCAAAAAACATCAGCAAAACTGGCATACCTTTAATACCACCACACTGAAAGCCGAAGGCGGCCCCTGCGATGGCGAATATTTTGGCCTGCCCTGGCCCTGTTGGGGCACACCGGAACAAAAGCATCCCGGCACGCCGGTGTTATATGACACCAGTAAACCCGTCGCCGAAGGTGGGTTGACGTTCCGCGCCCGTTTTGGGATAGAACATGATGGCGTCAGCCTGCTGGCAGACGGCTCTTATAGCAAAGGCTCGGAAATCAAACAAGGCTACCCCGAATTCAGCGCCGATTTATTAAAACAACTCGGTTGGTGGGATGATTTAACACCAGCCGAAAAACAGCTGGCTGAAGGTAAAAACTGGAAAACCGATCTTTCCGGCGGTATTCAGCGCGTCGCCATCAAACATGGTTGCGCGCCTTTTGGTAATGCCAAGGCACGTTGCATCGTCTGGCAATTCCCCGATCCGGTACCGATCCACCGTGAACCGTTGTACAGCAATCGCCGCGATATGGTTAAAAAATTTCCAACCTATAAAGATCGCAAAAGTTTTTACCGTCTGCCGACCCGTTATGCATCCATACAACACGTCGATTACAGCCAGGATTATCCCCTGACCATGACCAGTGGTCGTCTGGTCGAATACGAAGGTGGCGGCGAGGAAACCCGTTCCAATCCATGGCTGGCGGAATTGCAACAACATATGTTTGTCGAAATCCATCCCGCCGATGCCAATAATGCCGGCGTCAAACATGGCGAACAGGTGTGGGTGGAAGGCCCGGAAAGCGGTCGAATCAAGGTGATGGCATTTGTAACCGAGCGGGTCGGCCGAGGCCTGGTTTTTATGCCCTTTCATTTTGCCGGCCATTATGAGGGACAAAGCCTGGCGGATAAATACCCTGAAGGGACGGTGCCTTATGTTCTTGGGGAATCCTGCAATACCGTGTTTACGTATGGTTATGATGCCGTCACGGCGATGCAGGAAACTAAAGTTTCTTTATGCCGTTTGCGCAAAGCCTAGGAGCCTTATAGATGGCCAGAATGAAGTTTATTTGTGATGATGATCGCTGCATCGAATGCGATGCGTGTATCACCGCCTGTAAAAATGAAAACGAAGTGCCTTGGGGTGTCAATCGTCGGCGTGTTGTCACGCTAAATGATGGAAAAGCGGACGAGACCAGTATTTCAGTAGCCTGTATGCATTGCTCGGATGCGCCCTGCGCGCAGGTCTGTCCCGTCAATTGTTTTTACACTACCGAGGATGGCGTCGTCTTACATGATAAAGACCTCTGCATTGGCTGTGGTTATTGTTTTTATGCCTGTCCTTTTGGCGCACCTCAGTTTCCACAGGATGGCGCTTTCGGTAATCGCGGCAAAATGGATAAATGCACCTTTTGCGCCGGCGGGCCTGAGGAAGATTTTTCTGAAGCTGAATTTGAAAAATATGGCCGTAACCGGCTGGCCGAAGGCAAGTTACCGCTGTGTGCCGAAATGTGTTCGACCAAAGCCCTGCTCGCAGGTGATGGTGATGTCATTTCCAAGCTGTTCTCACAGCGCGCTGTGGAGCGACAATTAAATCAGGAAGAATCTGATAATTCCGCCAGCGGCCCGAAACTATGGGGCTGGAAAACAGCCTATAAAGAGTGATATGTATGTTCCGTTTATTCCCGTTTTTACTGTTACTCAGCACCGAGGCCTTAGCCGATGAACGTACATTTTGGCGCCAGGCGCGTGAAGGCGTTGAAGGTTATTCGGCTGTCGTCGGTGTTGAGACCAATAAGCTAATCCAGGCTACCGGCAGCCAATGGCTTTATATCCGCAATGAATTGATTGCCGGAACCGGTGCCTGGGTATTGGCACTTACGGTATTCGCCCTGGCTTGTTTTTATCTTATCCGTGGCAAAGTTTGTTTAACCGAGCCGCGCAGCGGTGAAATGATTGAACGCTGGAATAAAAAAGAACGCTGGCTGCATTTTTATACGGCCACGCTGTTCATTATTTTGGCGATCACCGGCCTGAGCCTGCTGTTCGGTCGCAGCCTGATTATCGACTGGGTGGGACATGAAGCGTTTGCAAATTATGCCGAATACGCCAAAATCATCCATAACTATGCCGGCCCATTATTCAGTGTTGGTCTGGTGCTGATGGGGCTTATCTGGTTTGAAGACAACAAATTCCGTAAGATTGACGGGCTCTGGTTCAGACAGCTCGGCGGTTTTATCGGTAACAAACACCCCTCAGCCGGCCGCATGAATGGCGGCGAGAAAGCCTGGTTCTGGCTGTTGATGACTGCCGGGTTTCTGGTTACGGTGACTGGTCTGAACCTGGATTTCCCTAACCTCGAACAATACCGCCTGGTCATGCAGATCAGCCATATTATTCATTCGGTTGCCGCATTGCTGTTAATAGTCGGCGCGTTAGCCCATATTTACATCGGCACCATCGGCACCGAAGGCGCACTCGAAGGCATGATTACCGGCAAAGTGGATAAGACCTGGGCTAAACAACATCATGACCTATGGCTGGAAACACTGGAAAAACAGTCATCCACAACCTGCGGTGAACGAAAACATACGACTGAGTCCATTTCTCAAAACAAATCTGAAACGCTATTAAAGAAATCATGACAGGGGCGGTCATATAACTGGCAGGTCTCACTGCCGTGACCTGCTCACGGCGGAACTTGCACCCACATGGGGTACCCATGCTGAGCGGCAGACATAAAAAAGGCGGATAAAACATCCGCCTTAAAAGAACATCCCTGTTTAGAGGAGCATAACGATTCTGCCTAAATAAAGGCTATAACTGCTGGCAATCACCCGCTAAAGCATTAACAAGGCGACATCCACACCATATTTAGATTATGGTAATTTTATACATCCTGAACTTAACCAAAGATGAACCAACCTGGTTTCTAGTGCAATATTCGGGTTAAACGATTTAAAAATGATACAGCAATCATTTCAAGCTGCTGAAAAACGCACTAAGCGCTGTCATATCTTCATCTGACAGCATTGTTGCTATAGCATTCATCGGCCCGCCTTTACGTGCACCGGATTTAAAAGCCTTCAACTGTTTTTCAAGATAAGCGGCCTTTTGTCCTGCTAAACGCGGAAATTGCCCCCGCCCTTCAGCGTTGCCCCCATGACAACCTAAACACATTGCGGATTTCGCTTTTCCTTGCTCAACTAATTTGGCATCTGCTGCAGATGGCTTTGGAGCCGGTTGTGATGCAAAAAATGCAGCAAGATTTTCAATATCATTATCCGACAGATCGCTGGCAATCGTGTTCATTGATGCATATTGACGTGCGCCCGATTTGAATTTTTTAAGTTGCAGCTGTAGATAGGATGCCGTTTGTCCGGCCAGATTTGGCCAGGTTGAACTTGGGCTGACTCCATTTGTACCGTGACAACCCTGACAAACGACGGATTTTTCCTTTCCCGCTTTGATATCAGCCGCCTGTACGGCAACGGCTATAAAAAAAATAACTGATGTCAAAATAATTTTTTTCATCACAAACCTCCTCGTCGATTATAAATACACCGCATTTTTATTTTATGACAGCGGTTGAATTAGTATAAGCTTGACGCCATAAATAAGAAAGGGAAGCGATCTCTTTAAAAAATCGTAACTACTCAGCGTAAATTCTTCTGTGGGCATAGGCTGTTGATTTATCAGGCTTCT
>Ga0114934_10002193_pt1 | contig 12535 bp, 8 predicted proteins | sample 4SBtaG_2_FD_99695 | JGI IMG/M metagenome (GOLD analysis project Ga0114934, IMG submission 99695) | Deep subsurface microbial communities from Kolumbo volcano to uncover new lineages of life (NeLLi) - 4SBTROV10_white metaG | ecosystem: Environmental > Aquatic > Marine > Volcanic ... | reverse complement strand
GAAAAAAGAAAAGTAATGCATATATTGTAAGGAATTATGAAGAGATAAAAAGACAATAGAAAGAGAAATAAGAAGGAATTGATACTATAATAAATGGTGATATTTAACTTATAAAGCTAAAATTAATAGGTTACCAAGGAAAATATTTTGATATAAAACACCAGAAGAATTATATATTTAATTATATAAAAATAATGTTTTAAAAAAAGGGATACTTTGGTTGGAAATAAACTAAGTCCCTATTTTTTTGACATTTTTCCGTTTTTAAATATAATAATGTACAAGTTTATTTTTAAATATAATTTATGCAAAAACAGTGAGAAAATAGAATTTTGTCTTTAGAAGATATAAAAAAGATAAAGCCAAACTTAGACGCTTTAAAGATAATATCTTTTGAAGTCTCTCAAAAAACAGAAATTATATTTTTTGATATAAAAGGTAAAACTGTTAGTGCTATAACTACTAATAACAATATAATCTTATTAAATCAAGTTAAACAAAAAGTAGAAGACAAATGATATAAGATAGAACTTTTTTATACTGATGAAAAAAGTTTTACTTATAGTTTATCTTGGTATACTGGATTAAAAGCACTACAAAATAAAAGCAAAAAAGAACTTGAAGAACTTGAAAATGCTTCAGGATCATGAGCACTTGATATGATCAAAAAAATTTATGCTAATAAAAGTAGATATTCAGAAACAGACTTTATAAAAGAGATTATAAAACTTGCCTTTGTCTCTTGAAGCTCTGACGCTCACTTTCAACCTGAAGAAGATGGAATATGGTTTAGAGTAAGAAAAGATTGAGTTTTAAAAAAAATTATAGTTTTTACACATGCTGAATTTAAAAAATATCTTATAAAATTAAAAAGTTTATCAAAAGTAAAACTTAATATAGATTATATACCACAAGATGGTAGATTCGATTTTATAATTAAAAAATGATGACAATCTTATAAAATAGATGTAAGAGTCAATTTTATGCCAGTTTTGTATGGTGAAAGTATTGTTATGAGGTTTTTAGATAGTTCATCTTGAATAAGAAGTTTTACAGAGATTGGTTTTATTTGAAAATCTTATGATATCTTACAAAGAAATGTAGAAAAACCTTATGGTATGATATTGGTAACATGACCGACGGGTTCTTGAAAATCTACTACATTGTATAGTATTTTAAATAAATTAAATTTACCAGATAAAAAAATAATAACTTTAGAAAATCCAGTAGAATATAGTTTGCCAAATATACAACAATCTCAGATAAATCCTAAAAAATGATATACTTATGCTGAAGGTTTAAAAGCAATATTAAGACAAGATCCAGATATTATAATGGTTTGAGAAATAAGAGATTATGAAACTGCTATTATTGCTATAAATGCAGCACTTACATGACATTTAGTATTGTCGACTTTGCATACAAATACTGCTATAGAAGCTATTAATAGACTTATAAATATGTGAGTTCAACCATTTATGATTGCCCCTGCTTTAAATCTAATTATTTGACAAAGGTTATTAAGAAAATTATGTGATTGTAAAACTTTGGTTGAAGCAGGTTATTGAGAGAAAGAAGATATTGAAATTTCATTAAATAAAATTAATAATGTAGTACCTTCATTAAATTTAAAGTTCGATTGAAAAATATATAAGGAGGTTTGATGTAAAAAATGCTGATATGATTGATATAATGGTAGGATGGCTGTTGTTGAAACATTTGAAGTTACAGAAGAAGTTAAAAATCAGATAATTAAATGAGCAACTAGTTTAGAAATATTTCAAACTGCAAGAGAAAGTATATATCTTACTATGAGAGAAGATGCATATATAAAAATGTTAAAAGGTTATACTACAATATGAGAGATAAGAAGAGTGCTTAATAATTAATTTATATTTTAAAAATATTATGTATGAGTAAAAAAAATAATGAACATAAAAAAGATAAGGAATTATCATCTAAAACTAAAGATGTAAAATCAAACGCAATTTATAATACAAAAGATTTAGAAGAAGAATTAAAAAAGGATATTAAAATCTATGAGGATTTGGAAAAATTAGAAAAAGAAAATGAAAATTTGAAAAAACAATTAGAAGAACAAGAAGATATATTAAAAAACACTCAATTACAATATATTTCATTAAAAAATGAATTTGATAGTTTTTCACATAGAGTTAAGAAAAATGAAGAAAAGCAAAAAGAAGATATATTTGAAAAAATAATATTGAAGATGCTACCTATAATTGAATTATTTTTATCTTCATATGAACTTCTACCAGAAGAATTTAAATGAAATAAATGGACTGAATGACTTGATATTATAAATAAAAAAATTAATTCTTTTCTGAACGAATCAAATATGGAAGTTATAAAAACTATTTGAGAAGATCCAGATGAGACAAAACATGAGATACTTGGTATGGAACCTGTAAAAAGTAAAAAGAAAAAAAATAAGATAATAAAAGAAGTTAAAAAATGATATATTTTAAAAAAAGATGGTAAAGAAAAAATTTTAGAGCCTGCTAAAGTAATTGTGTGAATATAATATTTAAAATGTCAATGTTAATATATAAAAAAATTTGACAAAAAATAAAATATTATTATTATAGTAATCACATCGTTGAAAAGATTTATTTATTCACAAAAAACACAAAATGAAAAAGTTAAGTTTAATTATTGCAATGTTAATGTCAGCTGGTATCCTTTTTAATGTATATGCTGATGATTTAGGTGAATTAGATTCATTGCTTAATCAAGAGAATACAACAAGTGGTAATACAACTACATGAGATCAAGTAACAAGTAATAGTGCTACTACATGAGATCAAGTAACAAGTAATAGTGCTACTACATGAGATCAAGCAACAATTAATGATACTTCAAATTCAGATCTTGACACATTAGACAATTTATCTACAGGTGAAGATACAAAGATTGTTTTATCTACAACTTGAGAAACAACTGTATCTAGTGTTAGTTTAACATTTAAGAAATTGGATGCTTATGCTAACTACAAGATATATTATTCAAAAAATTCAGAAGATAATTTATTGGAAAAACAAGTTAGTGCAGAGAATAGTCAAGAAAATATTACTGTAACTATAAATGGCTTAGAATCAGATACTGATTATCAATTTATAGCAAAAGCTTTTGATAATAATGGTGATCCTGTAGCTACAACAGAATCTGATCCTTTAGATATAACTACTGAACAAGTTCATAATGCTCCTAGTGATAATATAATACATAATCCTGTAGTTAAAGTTGATGGTAGTAAAATTACTATATCTTATGAACCTTGAGTTGATGTAGCAAAAGTTCAAATTAGTCTTTCAGAAGATGGTCAAACATTTAAACCTCTTACAACTATTGATGCATCTCAAACATCTTATACTTTTACAGCTAAATCAATTTGAAAAAAATATATTAAGGTAGTTCCAATAGCTACAGATGGTACTATTTGAGTTTGTAAGGTATGAAAAACAAATGTTGATAATAATACATTTACAGCAACTGTTAAACCAAAGAATACTCAAAAGAAAATATGAGAACCTAAAACTGGTCCTGAAATGTATTTACTTATTATTCTAGCAATATTTGCTTATATAGTATATGCATTAAGAAAAAGAGCATAAAAAGTACTTGAAAAATATAGATTAATAATTAATATTGAAATTGTAAAACCTACCCAACATCGGGCAGGTTTATTTTATATAAGTAAATGTTTAAATATGAAATTAGATCCAAAAAAAATTATAACTGCTTTAGAAAATATAGTAAAAGAGTATAATTTTACTCCTGAAGAAGTTTATAATGTTATTAAAATGTGAATTAAAACAGCGTTTAGAAGAGATTATTTAAACAAAAACAAGAAAATAAATCTTGAAATGATAATGGAACAATCTTGAAATATAAAAATATATAGAGTGTATGATGTTATAGATGATAAAGATAAAATTGAGGAAGAAGAAAGACAAATACATTTAAGTAAAGCAAAAAAAGAAAATAAAGATGTAAAAGTTTGAAAAAATTTTTTTGTTGATATGACACCAAAAGATTTAGAATTTTCTAGGATAGCTGTACAATCTGCTGTTCAAACTATAAAACAACAAATTAAAAAGATAGAAAAAGAAAGATTTTATAGAACTTTTGCTGATTCAGAATGAAATATACTTGTTTGAAAAGTAAAGTATGTCGATTGAGAAATCGTTGTTTTAGAATTTAGTGAAAATACTGTAATGCTTTCTGTTAAATGACAAATTAAATGAAGAATCTATCATGTTTGAGAAGAAATTAAAGTTTTACTTAAAAGTATAAAAAGACAAGGTTGAGATATAATACTTGAAGTAACTCAATCTGCACCAGAGTATGTAGAAGCACTTTTTAGAAAATATATACCTGAAATAGAAGAAGGATTGGTAGATATAGTTAAAACTGTAAGAATAGCTTGAGAAAAAACTAAAATTCTTGTAAGTACTGATGATGAGAGGATAGATCCAGTTTGAACTTGTATATGAGACGCATGAGATAGAATAAATTCTATACTTGATGAGCTTGATTGAGAAAGAGTAGATGTTATAGAGTATGTAGAAGATAGGAAACAACTTATATGCAATATTTTTTCTCCTGCAAAGATATCTGATATAGAAGAAAATAATGATGTTATCTATATATATGCTGATGAGACACAAAAGCCTATGTTGTTTTGAAAAAAAGCTGTAAATGTTAAATTAGCTTCTAAATTGTTAAATAAAAAAGTATTCATTAAATAATTTTTAAGTAAATAAGTAATTTATTTTTTAATATTTCTTTTTATGAAAAAAGGACTTATATGGTTTATTGTTATAATTTGAGCATTATTGCTAGTTATGAAATTTTGATGGAGTTTGATATCAGATGTTTATAAACAAGATGGTAAAATGTATATAGATCAAGTACAAAAAGAAAAAAAGCTTAATCTATCAGAATTTATAAAAATGTATGATAATAATAAGTTTAAAAAAATAAGTGTAGAAAATGATAAAAATTTAAAGGGTTATGTTTTTTTGTGAACATGAAAAGCTCAAAATTATATGAGTTTAAATATGACTGTTTATCCACTTAATTATGACACTTATAATACAATAAAACCTTTATGAACTTCTTTGAAAGGTCTTTGAATTAGTTTAACTTGAGCTACTGTGACTGTAAATTATAAACAAGAGTGACTTTTAAAACAAATTTTGATTAATATATTGCCTATATTATTGATATTTATTCTTTTGATGTTTTTACTTAAATGAAGTTTGTGAAAATGAGGATGACCTTTAGGTTGAATAGTCTGAAATTCTTGAAAAGTAGCTAAATCTGAAAATGTAAAGACAAGATTTAAAGATGTTGCATGAATGGAAGAAGTAAAAGATGAAGTAAAGGAAATAGTAGATTTTCTTAAAAAGCCTCAAAAATATATAAAAGCATGAGCAAAGATACCTTCTTGAGTTTTACTTTATGGGCCTCCTTGAAACTGAAAAACTTTACTTGCAAGAGCTATAGCTTGAGAATCAAAGGTTCCTTTTTTCTATAGTTCTGGTAGTGAATTTATGGAAATGTTTGTTGGTATGTGAGCAGCTAAAGTAAGAGAATTATTCAAAAAAGCTAAAGATGTATGATGACCAGCTATAGTATTTATAGATGAGATAGATGCTGTAGGTAAAAAAAGATGACAATGAGCCACTTGATGACATCAAGAGCAAGAACAAACTTTAAATCAAATACTTACAGAACTTGATGGTTTTGAAAATAATCATAAAATTATAGTTATAGCAGCTACAAACAGAATAGATACTTTAGATCCAGCATTATTAAGACCTGGTAGATTTGATAGAAAAGTTTTTGTAAGTAGACCAACTCTTGAAGAAAGAAAAGAAATATTTAAAGTTTATCTTATAGACAAAAAACTTGATAAAGATCTTAAAATTGAAAAACTTATAGAATCTTTATCTATAAGAACAGTATGATTTGTTTGAGCTGATATTGCAAATTTAGTTAATGAAACTGCACTTTATGCTGCTAAAAATGATAGAGATTATCTTATCTGGGATGATTTTGAATATGCACTTGAAAAAGTTGTAGCTTGACCTGAGAAAAAGATTAAATCTATACAAGAACTTGAAAGAAAGATAATAGCATATCATGAATTATGACATGCACTTACAGCACATTTATTGCCTTATGCTGATCCATTAGAAAAGATATCTATAGTATCAAGATGAATGGCTCTTTGATTAACTTGGATTGTTCCTAAAAAAGATCAACTACTAACTTCAAAAGCTAAATTCTTAGATGAGATAACAAGTTTACTTTCTTGAAGAGTATCAGAAGAAGTATTCTTTGGTAAAGATAATATAACAACTTGAGCAAGTAATGATATGTCAAGAGTGTATAAGATAGTTTATGATATGGTTACAAAATATGGTATGAGTGAATTTTGACCAATTATGTATTTTGATGAAGAACAAAATTCTTGGCAGATGTATAAACCATTCTCAGAAAAATTATCTGAAAAAATTGATGATCAAGTTGAAAAAATTATTTCTAATGCATATAAAAAATCTAGAAAGATTATACTTGAAAATAAAGATGTATTGCATAAATTAGCTGATAAACTTCTTGAAAAAGAATATATGTCAAAAGAAGAATTTGCTGAGATTTTATGAAAAGAAAATGTTGAACCAGAAGACATAGAACCTAAAAAAATGTAATTATATTATATTTTTAAGACATCTTATTTAATAGGTGTCTTTTTTATAAAAAAGTTAATATTTTTTTGACAAAAAAAGCTTTTTGATTATAAATAATAGTAATTTAATTTTATGAAAATTATCAATGAGTTTGTGAAAGAAATTATCTATATATATACTATTTCTATTTTCTATATTTTTTGTATCAAATGCTTATTATTATGAGCCAAATTCTGATATAGAAAATTATTTAGATGATATAACTACAAGTTTTACAAAGATTTCTTCTTACAGCAAACTATGATCTGATACCATACCAAGTAATATTTTTACTACTATTAAAAATAGTTTTGCTGTTTTAAAAGATAAATTACCACAAATTCCTAATTTTAAGGTAATATATGAAAACTGTTATCTTTCTTCAGAAAGTTTAGCTAATGGCTTTGAGAAATCTAAACTTGATACTTTTAATACACAATGTTTTTGACCTTGGAAAAGTATATCAAGAGAAATTTTTACAAAATATGCTGTGCAAACAAATATAAAAGCTTATTCTAATCGTTGAAATGCTCCTTTAACTGTGACTTTTGATGGTAGAGATAGTAAAGATCCTTCATCTGATACTATACCAACAAATTATTATTATTGGTATTATAAAAATGGGAATTGAGAAACAAGACTTATGTGACAATGACCAGTTATAAAATATACTTTTAGTGAACCAAATAATTATATAGTTCATTTAACTGTTAGAAGTTCAAATAAATCTAAAGAATGAATATTGGATTGATCTGCTTCAACAACTATATCTGTAGCTCCACCTATTGCAAATTTGTCTTTATATATAAATTGACAAAGAGCATACAAAAATAGTTATGTTAAACTTTCATCTAAAGAATGAAAAGATGGAGTTTTTTTTGATGCAAGTTGAACAACTCCTGCATGAAGCACAAAGATTACATCAAGTTATTGGAAAATTCAAAAATGAAATAGAATTATATATGAAAGAGAAAAATTAGACTATCCTTGATCTATAAGCGTTGATTTAAATGAAAATGGAATATATTTTGTTACTATTTGAATAAAAGATAATACTTGAAAAAAAGTTGAAGGAATTTATAAACTTATTGTATCAAATCCTGTTGCTTTAATAAAAGTTTCACCTGAAAATTGAACTACATCATCTGAATTTACTATAGATGGATCACCATCTTATTCTGTAAATTGAAAAATAGATAATTATAAATGGACTATAGTTTGACCAGATGGATCAAGAATAGATTCTTTTGATAATAAAAAATATTTTAATTATAAATTTCATACACCTTGAATATATGCTATTACTTTAGAAGTAAAGGATATAAATTGAGATAAAAATGAAGAAACATATACATTAAATGTAGGATCTACAACTCCTGTTCCAAACTTTAGATATGAAAAATATGATAATTGGGAAAAACCATCAACATTTATATTTGATGCATCTTATTCTTCAGATGAAGATGAAAAATATCAAGATGTTTTATCTTATTTTTGGACTTTTTCAAATTCTCATAATGTAAAAACTCAAAGTATAAATAACTGAGAAAAACTTATAGCTCAATTTGAAAAAAAATGAACATATAATGTTACACTTACTGTTAAGGATAAATATTGAAAAAGTAGTAGTTTAACAAAAACTATAGAAGTTAAGTCAACTTTAAGACCAAAAGTTGCTATAAATCCAAACTATACTATTATATGAAAACCAATATCTATTAAGGTTGATACAAATAAATCTGTTGCTTATCATGAATATTTTTTTTGAGATGACAATAATGCTAAAACACAGTCAGATTTTATAGAACATACTTATGATAAAGCTTGAGTATATAATCTTAAAGTAAGTGTTTCTTCAACAGATGGTGATAGTAATAGTATAATTAAAAAAGTTTTTGTATGACAAAGGGGGTATCCTTTAGCTATATATGATGTTTATAAATGAAAAAATCAACAACTTCCTTCAACTTTTTGTAAAGTTCCAAAATCATTATGAACTTGAAATAAATTTGTGTCTGCTTATAAAATATGAAGGATGCAAGATTTTACTATAAATGCAAACAAATCTATAAACTGAAAATGAACAAATAATATGCTTTCTATATATTTTAGAAAAGAAAACTCTAGTGAAAATATACTTAAGTCTAGTTTAAATATAAATTTTGATGAACTTTGATGTAAAAAAATAGATCTTTATGTTAAAGATTTAAGTACAAATAAACTTGATAAAAAAAGTATATATTTTAAAGTAGTTAATACTAAACCGGTTTTAAAAGGGCTATCTATGTTTTTTCCTCAATATGGAGGTAGTCAATGATGAACTGCATTTAAACCACAAATATGAAATTATGATACACCAAAGGATTTATTTAAAGCTGGTTTTGATCCACTTTTAGTTAAATTAATAGCAAAATGAGCTAGAGATCCTGATAGTCCTACAATTGCAAATTATAAATGGTATTACTATAGAGAATGAGATGAAACAAATCTTATAGATGTAAAACAAACTCCTTATAACATAAATCAGGCTGTTTTTTCATTACCTAAAATTCCTTGAAAATACATATTTTGAGTTAATGTATGTGATGTTGATGGAGCATGTACAAATTCTGAAAAATATTTACAATCAAAGCTTGTAGTAAATATACCACCAAGTGCTGAAAATCCTGATATACCACAAGTTAATTCAGTTAGAATAGATAAACAAGATATAAAATGAGTTTGAGAAGTAAATGTTTGAGATGATCTTACTATTACAGTAAATTCACAAATTTTATCTAATAAATCAGATTTTTATTCTTCAAGAACTATAAAATATGATTTTGATAATGATTGAAAATATGATTTAACTACTAAAAAAGATAAGGTTAAATATATTTTTACTAAACCTTGAAAATATAAAGTAAAAGTAAAAGTTATATATAGATGATATGGTTGAATAGGTTATTCTGCATCTATTATTGTTAAAAAATGATTAAAACCTATGATTGATATAGATTATACATGAAAAACACTTATATATAATAATCTTTCTTTGTGAGATATTAAAGAAAAAGAATTTTGTTTTTCTATAAAAGCTTGTAAAACTTTACCAGCTGATTTTATGGTAAAAAATTCTAACTATTGAGTGATTTATTATCAAACTACTTGAAATAAATTTTTATTTTTTAAGATAGAAGATACTTATGGTAATAAAAAAACTGTAAGAAAAAAAATAACTATAAATGATTTAGGGGAAGAAAATTCTTTAATAACTCTTCCAGAATATACTCAAACTGATGATGTCTATCATATTACAACAGCTTGAATGTATAAAAATTATATAATATTGTATTATGCTTCAAAAGATAAAAATTGTTATATAGATAAAAATATAAGTATAGATTCTGATAATGATGGGGATACTACAAATGATAAGGATATATCATGTAATAATGTATATAAGTTACAATATAATCAAATACCAGAAGTTTCACTTTTAATACATGATGGTGAAAAAACTAAAAGATTAAAAGTAGAATTTGCAGATATTCAACTTTCTTTACCAAGTGAATATAAAAAACAATATGAACAAATACAAACTTTGATAGATGAATATTCTAAAAAAGAATGAGATGAGTATCTTGTAAAATTACTTTCAGATCTTTTAAATAATCTTGATGATAAAGTAGATAGAGATGCTATATTATTGCAACTTAATGATTATCTGGGTAAAAATAATATAGAAGGAAAAGAAAATATTCAATCTATTATATCCTCACTTTCTGATGAAAATCTTAAACCTGCGATTTCAGATTCTTCAACTGTGTTCGAAAGTTTTAAAACAGATGTTGAGGTGTTATTAGAAAATGGAATAAATAATCAAAATATAGAAGATTTACTTAAGCAGTTTGAAAATAGTAGTTCAAAAGAAGAAAGAAAAATTATATTACAGAAAATTTTGAATATATGATTAGATATGGACAAATCTTGAAAACTTAGTGCTGATGAGTTAAATTCTTTAAAAGAATCTATATGTAATGTTATGGGAGTTTATAAAATACCCTCACAAGCTTGCTGAACAGAACTTGACAAGAAACCATTACAGGATGAAAGTAATTGATGATCAACATTATGAACAATATTAAAAATAGTTTGATGGGTGCTTGTTATATTTGTAATAATATTTATAATAATAGTTGCAATATTTGTTGTAAAAGCTAAGAAAAATAGAGATCAAAGTAATGAGGAAGAAGAATAATAATAATTTATATGCTTATATATTGAAATAATGAAAAAAATATCATTTTGACCTATATGGGATGAAATACAAAAAGTTAGAGAAAAAGAATGAAAAAAGGAAGCTATAAAACTTGCAAATGAATATATAGCTAAAGATCTTTTTAATGTACAAGCTTATATGCAACTTATAGATTTATATTATGTTATGTGAGACCTTGAAAAAGCAGAAAAACCTATAGATTTTATATTATCTAAAAATATTCAAGGTATTGACATATCTTTGTTGCATTATGTAAAAGCTGTATTGCTTTCAGAAAAAACAGAATGGATATGAGCAAAAAAACATATTAAGATAGCTCTTAAAAAAAATAAAGATAATCTTGAATATCAAAGGCTTTTATCAACCATTGAGTTTCGGTCATGAAATAAAACAGAATGATATAAGCTTTTAAAAGATGTTTTAAATAAAAATAGGATAGATCCTGATGTACTTTTAGATGCTGTTAGTATGGCTTTATCATTATGATATGTTCAAGAAGCAAAAGATTATGTAAATATATATTTTAGTAAAAAAAATAACATAAGTTTTTTCTCAAAATCTAAATCATATTATGATAAAAAAATGTTAGATTTCAAAGAAGCTTTATTTCATGATAATGATAAAAATGAATAATTCTTTAAATATATATGCATGAGAAAAAATAGACAGATCACCTTTATGGTATATATCATTTTTTAGTATTTGTATATTTCTTATTGTATTTTCTTTTTTTAAAGGTTGAATTATGTGATGAATATCAGTTCTTTTTATATTTTTGATAATTTTAATATCATATGTTATTATGTATTTAATTTCATTAAAAAAAACAATTTTATATGTGTATGATTGATATATAAATATTAAAGATAAAAATTTTTCTTTTAATGAATTACTTTGATTTAATGTTGAACTTGATAAAGATGGTAGTTTCACAAAATTTGTTCTTATACCTTCAAGAACTGCTTATCCATTAAAATATACTATAAATGATGTTCAGGAGAAAACAAAAGAAATTATTAAAATTTTGATAGAAAAAAACTTACCATTGTATGCAGATTATGAAAATGATAATATGTATAAAATTATAAAGTTTTTAAAATTATGATAAAAAAAATTGACAAAAATAAAAATAAAACTAATATATAAACTATAAATATTTTAAAAAATAAAAACAAAAAATGCCAAAAACAAATAAACAAAATCAAACTAAAAAAGAAAGTACTGTTAAAAATACTCAAAAAGATGAATTTGATCTTGATATCAATTTAGATGATATTTGAAATATTGATCTTGATAAAGAAATTGGGGATATAAAAAATAAAGAATCTGATAATTCAGTAGAAAAAAATAAAGAAAATAATTTTGATTTTGATTTGTGAGATTTAGATACTACAGTAGAAAAGAAAGAACAAGAGGAAGAAAAATGAATGGATATAAATTTAGATGATACAGAAGAAATAAAGGAAGAAAATAAAGAAGATTTAGTAGAAAAGAAAGAACAAGAGGAAGAAAAATG
>Ga0114934_10002192_pt1 | contig 12536 bp, 13 predicted proteins | sample 4SBtaG_2_FD_99695 | JGI IMG/M metagenome (GOLD analysis project Ga0114934, IMG submission 99695) | Deep subsurface microbial communities from Kolumbo volcano to uncover new lineages of life (NeLLi) - 4SBTROV10_white metaG | ecosystem: Environmental > Aquatic > Marine > Volcanic ... | reverse complement strand
TGGGTTCCAGTTGGCACGTTCCCCCGGCTCCGGCACCGCCTCGATTACCTTTACCCGCTGAGAACGTCAGTCGGATCGTCTTTTCAATCCCACAAACGTTTCCAAAGTGGCTGTAAAACGCACAAGGGCTTCCGGTTGGTCCCAAAACCCTGCCAATCGTCAACTGGCCCTGAGCACGTCCACCAATGTAATACATGGCAGATTTATCTCTGTTAGGCTTATTCGACAAGTTCATGTCGAAGATACGATTGACTTGCTGTGAATACTGAATATTGACGTTAGTGACAAGACCCAAAGCGCCCTTGTCTGTTGCCATACCCGCGTTGTTAGACGAAAACGTTCCGACAACCGAGTTTGAAGCTTCTGAAAATACTGCTGGCATGATTAGCCTCCTAAGTGAGTCGTGGAATCATTCCACCGACGGTTAGTCTCGATAAGCAAGAGACGCCGTACCTCCGGGGAGTTCAATCCCCGGAGGTAAAGCGATCAGTTGTCTCACACTACCAAGTGGATTTCAATATTGTTCAACGCATACGGTACAGTCAATAGCAGCTTGACAACGTACCGATCTTTGAAGATCGGATGTACCTCAAGCCACGTGTTGCTGTTGCCATTCGCAGGCACAGCATCAATCAACTGACCACCCAGGTTGATGGTAAATCTTTCAGTCTGCAACATACCGATCAAGGTAGTTACACCCGAACCGATTACAGCTTCCATACTAGGAGTCACGTTAGTAACACCAATGTACGGCTCGAAGTAATCCTTGAACCGGTAGCTGATCGAGTCAACGTTCCGGGTAAGCATTTCTTCTCGCTGATTGATGTCAGCGTAACTTCCAGTAGTTACAGCGTGACGCGTAAAGATGTCTCCATCTGGGCTTTGGGTAACAATCCAAACACCAGAAACAGCCATCGAGTCCAGCTGAGATTTGCTGAACCTTGTCGTACGCTGAACGTCACTAAAGCCATGAATCGCCAGGCGAGTCATGCCCTGCTGCGGCAGGATACCTGAAGACAACCCGGCCAACGCAGCAGCCAGGTGGAAACCTTCCTGAATCGTACCGGACGATTCAATCTGGTCAGGCCAGATCGCCTGGATTCGGCGACTGTTGTAGGCGCCAGCATCCTTAGCAATCTCAGCAGCCTCTTCCGTGAGCGTCAGGTTACGCCAAATTTCGATCTTGGCCGCAACACTGATGGGCACATTCGGACCAGCCTTGAGCCTAAGCTGCTCTTCAGACTGAACCAAGTCAACCACGTACTCAGAGTAGGTATAGTTGCCGAAACCATCACCAGCGTACTGAGCACGGACAATGTCGCCAGCTCGAACACCGTTGGTGATGAACTTACCATTAGCAGCAGCATTACGAACGATCGTGTACTGAGTGCCGGTGGACTGAGGATCGTCCTCAATAACCGACAAGCACTCTTCACCATCACTCGTAGTAGCCGTCGTATGGCCAGGAACCGCAGATCCGGTAGAAACGATTGGAATCTCTGGAATGCCTGCAAGGTTAAACCAACCAGTTCTCCAGAGGCCGTTCGACTCATCCGACATGCTATTGACGTGAGCCTGGAAAAGACCCAGGACAGTCGCATCACGTGTCAGAGGAACCATCGCGTGAATATCATCACGACCTTGAGCAAGATCCAAGCACTCGTCCCATTCATCCGCATCCGAAGGATCGATAATTGCGATGTAGAGCACAGGGGTACCGTTGTTGTTGGTGAGTGCCTTGTAGACACCCCACTTCAACGGATTATCCGGCGTCAAGGAACCAGGAATGTCGTCGATATCGCCAACATCTGAGATGCTGTTGATAACGCTAGACTTGCCAACTTCCCACGCACGGTAGGTGACGTACACCTTACCGAAAGAGCAGCCAGAGCAGCTGTGAACATCCAACGGCAATGGAACGCCGCTATCCGTCCAACTACTGTCATAAGCAATAATGCTGTCATTGATCGTAATCTGCGTTTCAGACTGATCCCAGTTCGTAAGAGGAGCATGCCCCGCACGATTCTGAGAAACTTCCAGCAACGGATTACGAATGTAAAGCTCAACACCAACTTCATCGCCAGCAAGAACATCACTGTCAATGTTGTCGTTGAGCTCAATAACACGCATCGGGCCCGACTGAACTCCCGTGACTGAGACGTAGTAACGGTCGCCCTTGTTAAGTCCCGTATCGGAGAACTGAATGGTAACAGTTTCGTTACCAATCGTTATAGCACTCGCAGCGGCACTAACAGTGTGTGGGCCACTCTGATCAACACCGTTCGTGGTGGTGACAGAAATCTGCGGCTTAACCGAATCGGCGTAGTGGCCACCACGGCTAACTTCGACGATGTAGGTCGTACTGTTAGATGACGTGTAAGTTGACAACGTACCAGCGTTACTCGTGGGATCCGGGGAAGCCCAGACCATGTCAACAGCAACAGTCCACTGCTGATCTTGAATAAGATCGTTATCAGTGACACTATCGTTATCCGCCGACAACGAGCAAGCTGCCGTATCGTCAGTGGAGAACGTAACTGCCAAACCACGAGATCCGATAGTTGTAGCAGCGCCGTGAGCCGCTGGTACAACATTATCATGATCATCCGTACCACTGGCCGATTTGACGTTCAAACGACCTGTAGTAAAATCGCCGCCGGTCGAGGAATCGATGACCGTCACAACATAGGTCTCACTGACATATCCGTCAGCCAGGCCGTCATAAGCGGAACCTGCTGTTGCTGTGACACAGTTCTGGATCGAACCGGTGTCGGTCACCGTCTGACTAGCAGACTGATCTGCCGGGTTAGCCGCGTCCTTCGTAGCCGCAGCCACGACAGCGTCAACGTCTTCTGCGATAACGGATTTAACCGAAGTCCACAGAACGACAGGGTCACCGCCACTAGGAACGGCACGAACACGGATAACATCGCCAGCTGCGACATCACGATCATACAAATCAGCATCACGGGCATAAGTCCCGTTGGTTGCCCAGTTGAGAGAAGCAGCGGAGATACGGTTGTTGTATCCCGTGAGCTTCGTGATCGTATTGCCCGAACTGAGAGCATCCGAAAAATATTGCAGCAATGCGTCCTCAATATACACTTTCGTGTAGGACTGATCGACAACCGCACCAGCGGGTCGGTTAGGCCATGAGTACGCTTCATCAACGCTGTTATCGTAATAATCAAGAAGGCCATTAGCCTTCTCATCAGCGTCACTTGTACGAGTAAGAAAAGCATTTCCACCCACAATAAACGACGAAAGCGGATTCGCCGCTACTGCGGGGCTAATAGTGAAATCCTGGAATACCAGGACTTGTGGGAGGACATAAGTAGCCATGTTAGGTGGTCTCCATACCTTTTATTGTCGTGATTAACATTCGTTAGGATTGAGATTAATAATAATCTCGCGAAGGGGCAGGGAATCTAGCTTGAGCTCCCAGGTCTTGTTGTACACCCATCCAACGGTCACAGGGATGACGTAATTTTCAGACGCCTCCTCTAACTCGCTGATGGCCCCTACTTCTGTCACTTGAAAATCCATAAGCGACAAGTACCGGCGTATTCCAGGAGCGAACAACGTTAATTCGTCCACTACCTCGCTCGCCAGGATTTCACAACTTGCACCCGTTCCATGGATGCAGAAAATGGTATGACTACCTACCCAGTTAACTGAGTGAAGGCTGATCGCACCTCTTTCGTTTTCATACAAGGCACCTGAAGTGCCCATTCCTATCACTTCGTCGTTTATTCCCAAACGAGTTTGGCGATAGGCGTTTCGTTTGACCAGAATTGCGGGTCTTTTTTCTACCAAGTCCCCGCGCCACCGATATACACTTTCAATTAATATACCGGATGAGGCATCGTCCTTCCAGACGAATTGTTTCAAATCATCCGCTCTAATAGAGTCCTCCGAAGAAAAATGACGAATAAACATATCCCGGAATAATCCGGTCAGCAACAACGGTTGCCACCCGTTTTCACATAGTGAATCCGGCTCAAAATAAGGGGATTGCGTCCCAGACGCCCCTTTAGGTGTTGGTGGTGTTGTCGAACACCAATCCTCGGGTGTGCTCATCTGCTTTGTACTCTCGGTTAGGTGAACCAGATACTGTCTGGGCCATTAAATTCATCACACGCAGCGGGTCCACGTCGTATTTGATTGGATCCAGGCGGGATATAAATTCCAGTTTACTCTTCTTCTTCCTGGATACGGGATTAGTCTCATCACGCCCACTCCCCAAATACGGCACTGGCGGCTTCGCATCAGAAGAAAGTGATGCACGTGGTGCTGTAGACATGAAACGAGACATAGGTACATGTGGCATCAGCAACTACCCTCCAAAGCGGAATCCTGTTGAGGAATCTCTACCGTATAAATAACGTCAGTAAACGGAGCTGGGCGGAGCTCGACGTTAGCGATAAGAGGGACACCTCGCATCTCGGCAGCGTTCTGAATACTCTGAATGTAATACCTATCGTCTGTCTCCCGGCTTACCCACACATCTCTCTCTTGTAGTAGGGGCAAATGCAACATTCGTCCGGAAATAACAATATCGTTTATTGTCCCGCGAACCCCTGCATCATCAATATGCTTACGATGAGTCCTGGGTGACAAGTCTGCCCATACACAATCTATCGGATAGAAGTACCCACACTGTAGGCCAGTTCCGTAACATTCTTGACAATCTGGGTTCGTAACTTCATCCGTCTGAAGATCCAAACATTTCGTGCACTTAACGCCTGTGACCATCCGTTTAAGTAAATAACCGTCCTGACTGACGTAACGAGACCGTAAACGTTCTTTACGAACGATCTCCCTGGCAAGCCGCCAATCTCTTTTGGCAAGAATACCGCCTTTGGCAACCGGATCGGACCAATAAGTGCCAGCACTTGTTGTTAGTTTAACGCGGTAATGTGTGTATTGAGTTTTACCGTATACCCGCTTAGTCCCGTCTACAGCATAGTACGTGTTTTCAATCGGCACGCCGACATCTTGCCAGTCACTTGCGTCCTGATTCCCAGACTGCCCCACCTGAAGTTGAAACGTATATGGGAGAGCGTCGGCAAATGTGTTCAACAGCGTCCAACAGACACGCGTCCCACCTCGAATGAGGTAACTGACGTGCACCATGTCAAATACAGAATCACATGCCGGAGGGCACTCATTCTGACATGTAGCGGTGTCCCAAGCACTGGGCGGCGTTAGTGCCATAAAGAATCCCCCTCGATATCATCAGTCGTAATTGACACGCATATTTCCTGGGCCAAATCCACGGAAATATCCGAAATGCGTGTCTCCCAGTACCGGCTATCCACAGCACGGGCTATTGCGGTAGCCGGACCATAAGTCTGAAAAAAATCCGGGGGAAGTGGTGACAGGGTAATAGTAAAATTTTTATCCGGCAGCGACATATCTAACCTTTTCCTCTAAAACATCCCACTGTAGTTGGAAGAAACAGCTCCAGTGAATTCCGCAATATTAAGTTCGACCTTTTTCGCTTGAACCATATTTCGGAAATCTTGCATTACCATGTTAGCATACTGCTCATACTCTCTTGCCTTGTTCTTATCATCTACGGCAACACCCCCTGCATTGTAAGGGAGGTGATTTCGACGATAGTTTGCAGCTGCAATTTGCAACAAATATGCTTGAATCCCTTTCAACCACAATTCCCGATACGGGAATGTTTTTGTAGTCATTGCGGGACGTAGCGGAGGCGGAGTCTCATTCCAAAACTGGAGAGGACGAAGAACCGCCTGAGAAATTTCCGCAGCATCGAACTCAACGTCATCTAAAAGTAAGTTGTCGTTCGGTGCGTTATCTCGCAAAGACAAACGAATCTCTGAAACCGTAGGCGGTCCCATGTTCCAATTGTTAGGGCTGGGAGTAATCCCAAAAAGACCACGACCTATAAAGCAAACAGCCTGGTTACTGAAGATAAGCCGGTTATCAGTAGAGAAAAGGGCCCACTCTTCCATGTAAACGCCAGGGTATCGCGTAATGGCGTCCGGCAATGCGTGAGCCTTCACAGACCCAGTGGCCGCCGTGACAATATCCGCATCAATACTGTAAATCGCGTCTGTAGGGCCGTCATACCCGCTCAACTCACGCATCCGTAAAGTGATGCCGCAAGGAGGAGTACCGACTGCGTCAAACTTCTCGTCAGACGTACTGGATTCTGAAGCGCACGAAGCCGCGCAATCAGTCAAATTAACCGGATCTCCATTAGGAGTCCGCATAACCCACTCTAGTCTCGCATCTTGTCCCTGCTGCATCTCATGACACTGCATTTTAGGCAGCACAGGACAACCATCAGCCTGAGTGATGGGCGGATTGACTAGGTTTTGATCATTGCAATCTGTATCCGTAGGAGGCATCCTTTACTCCCTCTGTGAAATCGCACATCCTCACGCATTATAGCCGGGATGGTCTGAAATCCGAATGTCATATATCGCAGGCACCTGGCTGTCTCTGGCCCTTTAACGCACAAAGATGAAACCTCAAGTGCGCGTATCCCTCAGCTTTATGCCAGTCTGACAGGTGCTCTTCCGTCATGAGTACCTGCTGAAATCTGGCAGAAACGTGCCCGTTTTTATCAGCATGCTTTTTGTTAATGTAGGGCAACATGCTCGCCCTACTATAGTACGACTTATAGGCCGGGTCCGCAAAGCCAATCCCGGTACTGGCATCTGGCACAGTTACCAGCAAATAACCGCCAGGAACTAATGCGTCGTAAGCACTGTTTACGAAATCAGAAACGCGATCGCCCTCCATCCATTGCAAAAAGTCATGTGCCTCAATAACGCCGTAACGCTCGAAGCCAAACCCGTGTTGCAGGTCACGTTCCCAGTCCCAGCCAGACTGCACTAATTCATCAATACTTAGAACGTCATGCTCCTCACGAGACGCCCACTCCCTAATTAAATCTTCTGTGTATTGAATTTTAAGACTCCTTGTTAGCTCTTTGATTTGTTGCTGACGTCCATTTACGGTGTTGTGAGGGTAATAACGATACAGATAGTGACAACCCCCTGTGTGCTTAAATGGAAATCCAGATAAGTACGTTTTTATCATCAACTCCTGGTCATCAATAACTGAAAATTCACGGTTGTGGCCTCCCGCAGCGTAATACGCTTCTCTACTCCAGCATCTCACATGATCCGGAGCATAATAAATCTCACATAGGGAACGAGGAGACACCTCAAACGCTTTGGTAGCTAACAAATCACGCCCATATACTTTAACGTCATAGTGCAACCAGCCATGTGACTTTGCGTATCCAAATTTACCATAATCCGCTTTTTCTTTGTCACCGTACGTAAAAACAGCGGGATCTGAAAAAACGAAACCAGCTCCCGACTGGAAAGCAGATTCAATGGCACACAAAGAATTACCTGGAAACAGCAAATCATCATGATCCAATTCGATGAATGCATCACCACTACAGTTATCGCAGGCCAACCTCTTAATCGCCCCAATGTTGTAGAGGTGCTGACCCCCATCAACCACTTTTACACGTTCATCAGTCCGAATATGATCCGGTATGACCGCTTTGTTGCCGTTAGGGACTAGAACCCACTCCCAATCCGTATGCCGCTGCCGCAGCAAAGACGAGTAAACCTCGGGAAGGTGATCAGGAAGGTGCGTTGGAGTAAAGACACTGAGTTTCATACATAGAGTCTACCCAACAATTCCAATAAAAAAAGGTTCGGCAGGACGTGAATCCCACCGAACCTTCTTTTAAGTCTCATAGTAACATTTATGTTACTAGGAAGCGACGGATTCCCAACAAGGATCGTCAACGCCCAGATCTTCGCCAGCAACAACAAGCATGAAGCTGCGGTTCGTAAGGACACTGTCCTTAAGAATCGGCGAAGGAGTAGCGGTAATCTCAAGAGCTCGGTCATCAATCGCAGTCTCGAAAGACGTGATTGATCTCTTACTGCAAGCCCTATCAAAACCGTTTGCGATGGCATCCAGGACATTACCGAAAACGGTGTATTCCTCGTCGTCATCCAGTTCCTTACCGTGAGGCGGAAGGAACCCAAACTTCTTAGTCCCACCAGAGATGTTCTTTACAGTACTGTAAAGACAGCCCAAATCATAAATTCTAGCCATGATTAGCCCTCCTCATTCATATTAGCAAGGATGGCGGCTTCGTTAGCTTTCAACGCAAGCACTGAGTTGTAGAAAACAGGCTCTTGAGCCAACTGCGCGGCAGCGGACTTGTAAGCCAGGTCTTCCTCTTGCGCCTGAGCCGTTTGACCCTGAGGAGTATCCCCCAAGACCTCATTCAAAGCACCAACCGGATTTGCAAACCGGCTGTCATCGCCAGCTTCTTTTTCAGTTTCATCGACGCCACGCAGCTTTCCGGCCAGTTCTAGCAAATCAGCGGCTTCTTTCTCATTTTGAGGCTGAATGCCGTTGTTAGCCAATTTGCCGAAAAAGACATTTGCGTGAACGCCTTCAAACAAATTGTTATAAGCTTCCCCAACGTCGGGAAGAGCTTGTTCGTTGTCTGACATAGCGTTTCTCCAAATGTTTAAAGCCGGTTAACCACCTCTTGGCAGGTATACCTACCAAGAGGTGGTATTAGGCTTGTCTAGCTACTAACTAAAGTCTGCCCGAGCCAAACCACTGGTATGACCAATGGTTCCACCAAGAGTTTCGTAAGCAAAGAATTCAATCATGTACGCTTCTCGGCGAATGTACATGGTTGTGTCTTCCAGAACGTAGCTCTTACCGATGAACTTAGGATCGGCAAAGTGGTACATCGTATTAGTCGGGACAAGGCCCTTCTTAATCGTGATGATCCACTTGACGCCCATGAACTCAGCCAGCGCCCATCCGTTACGCATAACTTCTTCACTCAAGTCACCGCCCATCTCGTTGCGGCTGAACTTAGCCACTTCCTTGATGGTGATGTTGTTGAGAAGCACAACGTGAACTTCCAGGTTCGACGGAGTGTTGGGCATAATCTTCAGACTATCCCAAAGCGTGTCGCGGGTGATTCCACCAGCGATAGCTTCGTGCTGAACCACACCAGAGGTCGGGACGCTGAGGCCAGCACCAACCAAGGCAGTGTTAACGGCAGTGATAAACTTGCCGTCTTCTTCAGCCAACATGTCCTTGATAGCGTTGTCGCTAAGGACCTGTCGGATATCCATGTACCAGGTACGCAGTTCGTCAACGTCCTTCGTGAAGCGAGGCGTCACGATTCTGTCGAAGCTCACCTTGTAGCGAGGTCCACGGATGTAAAGATTAGTCGGCAGAGTCGCGAAAGGAATCGAAATGGCCGCAGGGCTATCAGGTTCCTTGTCCACGATCTTGACCGGCTTGTCCGTATCAACCTGTCGGTCGAGTTCGTCGTTGCTGATGGGCAACGGCGGAATAATACGGCGATAAAAGCCATCTTCACGCATTTTCGTTCTAGTAAAGTCGTTGACAGCGTCAACGGCCTGCTTTTCCAGAAGCGGATCTCGCGACGCAAGCTTCTCGAAAATCGCCTCATTGAGGAGTTTTGATTCCTCTTGGGTCATTTGAGCAGACATCGAGTATAACCTCCTTTGAAGGATTTATTTAAATTGATTCCCGCCTTAGGCGTTAATAACACCAGGCAAGAAGTACGGCCAAAACGCTACGCCATTATGACCGTAGCCATTATCGACAACGCCACGACTAACAACGCCGACGACGGTTTTGCCGCCAGTCCAAGTTGTTGCGTCGAGTTTGCCAATATTCGCACCCGCGTCATCCGACCACAGGGGAAGGTTGATCGTGTACGTGCTAGCAGTGACGTATTGAGTTGACACGAGTTCATAAGCACCTGTAGCAACAAGAGCCATCATCTGACCCGTAGGAGCAACAGGAACCCAGACGCCAGCATCCGTCGAAGCGGTGCCACCGTCGTTGGCAACATCCGGGTCATCGCTGTTCTGGAACACAAACATAGGCATCGCGCTTACTGCATCGGTGCCCAGAATAAAGTTACCCGAAGCATTCAAGCTAACAACCGAACCTGCATACACAGGGTCTGTCGAAACACTGGAATCAAGTTTGGCCACAAAGTCCACTGCGGACTGCGAAGGCCAACCTTTCAAAGCATTGAGGGTATACTTGGTCATTTGCCGTGGAGCGGCCATGAGGAATCCTCCTTGAAATTCAAGTTAACAGGCCCTTTCGAGCCTGTGACAGTTTACGTTAAACAGGGTTATTAACGACAGCCCAAATAGCTGCATCAGAAGCCTTCTTCTCGGACGTACGACGACCGACATAAGGATCTTCCAATGAGTTATAGTCCTGGCTAATGACGCCCGCCTGGCTTTCATCAACCCCACGACCCAAGTCACTAGCTGACTTTTCAAGGCGAGTGTGAGCGTCTGAGAGCTTTTCAACAGAGTTCCAAAGAAGCTCCATTGTACCTGTATGCGTCTGAAGCATGTCAGAAGCAGCTTCCTTCTGATGTGCTGCAACACATCCCTTTTCCACCATATGCTCAGCCAAGGAAGCAACTTTCGTTTGTGCTTCCTGGGATGCGCCATGATAGTGACTATGAGAATCCAAAGCTCGCTTCTGAAGAATCGAGTTGATCTGGATGCTCTTTACCAGCATTTCTGCGAGTTTCGGTTTCATAATAGAAACTCCTCCGTGAGCGTTAATCTTATTAAGTGCGTGAACGGGAAATCAATTCTTGGATATAGTCTCTGACTGCGTTTCCAGCACTGCCCTTCTTCGCGGCAGCAGCCTTATCAGCAGCTTCAACTTCCAAGCCAGCGGCTTCCTCGTTCCCGGCTTCTTCCGGCAAACCGCCTTCCAAGCCGCCTTCCAAACCGCCCGCGCCTTCAGCCGCCATAGCTTCTTCGAGTTCCTCAGGCGAAACGCCCAATTCCTCAAGAATCATAGCAAGCTCTTCGACGTCCTCTCCGCCTTCTTCAGGAGCGCCTTCTTCTGCTCCCAATCCAGCGAGTTCTTCCTCTCCACCGCCGCCGAGAAGCCCTTCAAGACCTTCTTCGCCGCCAGTTTCGGGACCGCCCATGCCTTGAACTGCGCCCATTGCGTCTTCCTGGGGCATGCCGCCTTCTTCACCACCGCCACCAAGCATTGCCGCCAAAGCTTCTTCGTTGGCTTGCTTAGTGTGCGTGTCGGTTTCCTGGCGATTAAGCTCTTCGGAGTAATTGGCGAGAAAACTGGAGACGTTATCGGCATCCCCGGAAGCGGTCTTAATGATCTCTTCCAGAGTTTCCTCAACGAGAGCATCTGCCGCCTGCTTATCAAAGTCACCAGTCAGCAAACCGGCCAATTCCCAGCCAGCTTGAGCAGCAACTTCGTCTGCGGCTTCTTTCTCGTCATCGTCGTCGTCATTATCGCCATCGTCACTCGCTTCTGGGTCATCGCTGTAGTCCCCGGCATCCTTACGGAAGTCGTGAACAGCCAGCTCAGCCAAGAGAGCGTTGTTGAGGGTAGAGGCAACCTTAGCCAAATCTTCAAGAGGCATCTCTTCAAGTTCAGCTTCAGCATACTTCAACCCGTCCAGAGCGTTATTCTCTGTAGTCGCCGGGTGAGAAGTAGGACCACCAGGTCCACCTGAATCCTCTTTCTCGTCTTTTGCACTACCCGTTTCAACGGACGGATCGTCACCAGTTGGCTCCTTAACGGTACCAATCTGGATCTGGTCATCAGCCGCTGATCCTGGGCTTTGTACAGGGTCGCCCGCCGCCCCACCTTCGGACTTACCTTCGGCAGTCTTTTCAGGTGTAGCGATTGGCTGGTTATCGACGCTCGGAGGACCTTCGTCCTTCTTCACGTCTGCATCATTTTCCTTAGATCGGAAACCTTCATCCGCGTCGTCGGTATGATCATCCACATCCTTGACGGGATGTTCTGTCGCACCACCGACACTACCTGCTTCGGTGTTAGCCTCGGCAGCTAATTTCTCGGTGGCCCCGACCTCCCGGATAAACTTGTCGATGGTATTCATCGACTCTTGTGCTGATAGGGCGGTCATTTAGAGCACTCCTTGCATAAATACAATTAGCAGTTCCGTGTTACGACAGAATCGCTACTTATCTGTTAAGTATGATTCTGGCTTACACATAGCCTTGCTGTCAACGGAAATTCATTGTCAAACGCCGCAATATGAGAAAGGGCAGCCAATTTATATACCGCATAATCGACTGCCAGCTTCTCTGCTTCGTCTGACACACTATCTACACTAGTTAAATTGACCTGTGGAATAGACTCTCCCCGCATGGAGGACAGCATACTTCTTTCCGCGACAGCCTCTTTATCTAGTGAATGACTTCTTCGACAAGAAGAAGCCAATGTTCTTTGTTCAACAGACGCAACTTTCTCCGAAATGGGATACGGATTTGTCTCTACACGTCGTTCAATATCACTGTTAATTAGCCTAGTATAAATTCCTGGCAGATATTGAGCGGCTTCTTTTACCACATCAACTTTATCTGCCAAGCGAGCCCAATCGTTAAGGTGCAAAACGATCTTCTGATCTGCTAAAGCACCGAGACCTTCTG
>Ga0114934_10002191_pt1 | contig 12538 bp, 9 predicted proteins | sample 4SBtaG_2_FD_99695 | JGI IMG/M metagenome (GOLD analysis project Ga0114934, IMG submission 99695) | Deep subsurface microbial communities from Kolumbo volcano to uncover new lineages of life (NeLLi) - 4SBTROV10_white metaG | ecosystem: Environmental > Aquatic > Marine > Volcanic ... | reverse complement strand
TGGAACCGTCGCTCATCAATAAGCTATCACCATAATTAGTAATTCCCCAACCCTCTGTGTCATAAGTAAATCGATTGATAAGCTTAAAAGATTCCGCATCGTATTCAAAAGCTTCCCGTGATTGCCATGTAAGTTGAATAATTTTATTCTTATAGGCAACAATGCCTTCGCCAAAAATATCACTAGGCAAATTATAAGTTTTAATGACCTCATTTTTGTCCAAATCAATTTTTTGTAGTGAAGATTGACCCCATTGTCCGGTGCCTTCATACAAAAAACCGTCTTTAAAAAATAATCCTTGTGTATAAGATTTGGTGTTATGGGGAAAAGTCTTTATTACTTTCCAACCAATGATTTTAGGAGCCACATTATTGAGCAAAGTGTAATGATAGGTATCCACTTCCTTTTGGCTACCAAAATATGAGAAAAATAATAAAGAATGATTGCCTAATCTTTGATTGCCTGTAAAATAGGAAAACTTGTTACTATCAAAATTTATTTTGCCCGATTTTCTGCCATCAACGAACAAAATAATGGAATCGGGTTGAGTATTGTCTTTGAAGGTAAAACTGCCATCCAGCGTATCATTTAAGTGGAAGCGCATGTTGTGCATATTAAATGTTACATTGTTAAGTGCAATGGATTGATTTTGATGAACAACTTTTTGTTTTTTATGGGATTCCTCACCGGGTGTACAAGCCCCAATAAAAAACAGTATTCCTAAAAATAGAAGTACTTTTATAGATAGTTTATTTATCATTAACAATAATTAAAAAATAATTTTTTTTCCCTTTTTGAATTAGAAGATATTTATCGCAAATCAAATCTTGCTGGCTTATGGTCTGTTCAGTAGAAGAAATTTTTTCTTTATTTAAACTGATGCCATTGCCTTTTATTAATCGTCGTAATTCGCCTTTGGATTTTTCAATGCCAATATCAGTAATCAATTCTACAACATTTACAGGGTTTGCTATTTGAGATTTATTTATAAAAAAATGCGGGACACCATCAAAAACATCTAAGAGTGTTTGTTCATCAATTTTGGCGAGGATCTCGCCGGACTTTTTACTAAAAAGGATGGCAGAGGCTTCTTGTGCTGCTTGTAAATCTTCTTTGGAATGTACCATGATGGTCACTTCTTCTGCTAATTTTTTTTGTAACAATCGTCGTTCGGGAGCGGCTTGGTGTTCTTTAATTAAAGCTTCAATTTCTTGTTTCTTTAATAAAGTAAATATTTTAATGTATTTCTCTGCATCGGTATCAGACACATTAAGCCAAAATTGATAGAATTTATAAGGTGAAGTCCTTTTGGGGTCAAGCCAAATATTTCCTGTTTCGGTTTTACCAAATTTTTTGCCGTCTGACTTAGTAATTAAAGGACAGGTAATACCGTGAGCGTTACCATTTTCTTTGCGACGAATTAACTCAATGCCTGTGGTAATATTTCCCCATTGATCGGAACCGCCAAATTGTAAACGACAATTTTTAGTGCGATAAAGATGCCAAAAGTCGGTTGCTTGTACTAGTTGATAGGAAAACTCAGTAAATGACATACCTGTTTTTGCATCGGAACTCATCCGTTTTTTTACCGAGTCTTTTGCCATCATATAATTAACGGTGATATGCTTACCAATGTCTCTAATAAATGACAGGAATGAAAAATCTTTCATCCAATCATAATTATTTACAATTTCAGCCCAGTTAGGTTTATTTTCAGAAAAATCTAAGAATTTTTGAAGTTGTTTTTTGATACCTTCTTGGTTTTTTCGCAAAGTTTTTTCGTCAAGCAAATTTCGTTCTTCCGATTTACCCGATGGATCACCAATCATTCCGGTGGCACCGCCAACCACCAAAATCGGTTTGTGACCTGACAGCTGAAAGTGTTTTAATATCATAACAGAAACAAGGTGTCCAATATGTAAAGAATCTGCTGTGGGATCAATACCTACATAAGCGGAAACATTTTTTTCAGAGAGCAATTTTTCTACATCAGGCGTATGATCTTGCAGCATGTTACGCCATCGGAGTTCATCAAGAAAGTTCATCAGGATTTGAATTTTGTTTAGCGACAAAATTATTCATTATCTTTAGAAATAGTTCTTTCTTTCTCCTGGAAATTGGAATTTCTAATCCGTTAATCATTTCAATTATGCCACCGTCTTTTCCATTGAACCGGCTAACATATTGTAAATTAACAATGTATGAATTGTGTGTGCGGAAAAAATCATACGAATGAAGCATGTTCTCATATTCTTTAAGGTTTTTTGAAAGAATAATCTTTCGTCCATCGGTTTGATGAATAACAGAATAACTACCTTCTGCTTGAATACAGATAATGTCATCAACATTGATATAATTAATTCCATCAAGGTTGGAAACGGCAATTTTTTTTGGTTTTTTAGAGAGGACATTGTCCATTAGTACTTCCATGTTAATATGTTGTCGTTTACCACTGCGTTCATTGACTTTACGAATAGCCCTAATCAATTCGTCTTGATCTACAGGTTTCAACAAATAATCTACTGCACTAAATTTAAATGCATTGATAGCAAATTCACTATGAGCAGTTACAAAAATGACATCAAAGTCCCGTTGGGGGAAAAAACCCAGCAATTCAAATCCAGTGCCTCGAGGCATAATAACATCCAAAAAAACCAAGTCCGGTTTTTCATCAATAATAATTTCTTTTGCTTCAAAGATCCCGGTTGCTTTCCCGACAATCTCTACATCGGGACAATAGTTCTTTAATAAAAACTCAAGCGTTTGGATGGCATCTATTTCATCATCTACAATAATTGCTCTCATATTACAAAGGGTAAATTATGTATGAAAATTTTTTTTAATAGACAAAGTTAATTAATTTTTAATTATTAACATGTTTTAGTTTTTTTAGGTACTGACAAATTATTTAAAAATTTTAAAAAATACATGTAATAAGTAACCTGTTTTAATTAACACAATTTGGTATTTATTGTTTCATTTGTTTTGAGGAATTAGTCAATTTGGATAAAAATTATCTGATAACTTTTAAAAAAATTGATATCTTTGCACCCCATTTTTATTAAAAACTAAAATATGATTAAAACAACAGATCAGACAATTACTTATAAAGTAAAAGATATTAACTTAAAGGATTTTGGTCGAAAAGAGATAGAACTTGCCGAGAAGGAAATGCCCGGATTAATGGCATTGCGTGAAAAATATGGCAAAGAAAAACCACTGCAAGGTGCTAAAATTGCCGGTTCATTGCACATGACAATACAAACCGCTGTGCTAATTGAAACGCTGGTTGACTTAGGGGCTGATGTCCGCTGGGCAAGCTGTAATATCTATTCTACTCAAGACCATGCAGCGGCGGCTATTGCTGCTGACGGTGTACCTGTTTTTGCATGGAAAGGTGAAACACTCGAAGAATACTGGTGGTGTACAAATCAAGCGCTAACATGGCCGGATGGTAGTGGACCTGATATGATAGTGGACGATGGTGGAGATGCGACATTAATGGTTCATAAAGGGGTAGAAATAGAAAATAATCCTTCACTCTTGGATGAAAAGAAATCCACGGAAGAAGAAATAGAATTATGGAAACGATTGAAAGCTATTTATGAAGAAACACCAAATAAATGGCATAATATAGCTTCAAACATCAAGGGGGTATCAGAAGAAACGACGACAGGCGTTCATCGCTTGTACCAAATGAAAGAAACAGGTAATTTATTATTTCCTGCCATTAATGTAAATGATTCCGTTACCAAATCGAAATTTGATAATTTATATGGCTGTCGTGAATCATTGGCAGACGGTATTAAACGGGCAACAGATATCATGTTGGCAGGTAAGCATGTTTTAGTATGTGGCTATGGTGATGTGGGGAAAGGTTCTGCAATGTCGTTAGGTCGTTTTGGTGCCAGAGTTACCGTAACGGAAATTGATCCTATTTGTGCCTTGCAAGCAACCATGGAAGGCCTTGCTGTTAAGACGGTTGAAGATGTTGTGGAAGATACGGATATATTTGTTACCACAACCGGCAATCGTGATATAATCCGCATAGAACACATGGAAAAGATGAAAGACGGTGCCATTGTTTGTAATATTGGACATTTTGATAATGAAATACAGGTAAGTAAATTAATAAATTATCCCGGCATCAAACGAGTAACAATTAAACCACAAGTTGATCAGTTTATTTTTCCTGACGGACATTCTATTATTTTACTCTCCGAAGGACGATTAGTTAATCTTGGAAATGCAACAGGACATCCTTCCTTTGTAATGAGTAATTCATTTACCAATCAAACACTGGCACAAATGGAATTATGGCAAAATAAAATGGCGGTTGATGTTTACCGTTTACCAAAACATTTAGACGAAGAGGTGGCTCGCCTGCATTTAGAAAAATTGGGTGTTCACTTAACTAAATTAACTCAAGAACAAGCAGACTATATTGGTGTTCCGGTTAATGGTCCATTTAAACCGGATCATTACCGCTATTAACCCATAGTTGTTTATAGTTAGGCATTTAAAAAAAATTTGGTCAAAAAAAAAAATCGTTTTATATTTGCGTAAAATTTTAAATTAGAGAATCTTGCAGATAATTATCCGGCAAGATTCTCTTTTTAGTCTTTTTTTAAGGAGGAAATATTATGGAAAACAAGTCTTACTTGACACAAGAAGGATATGATAAATTGCAAAAGGAATTAGAACAAATGATTAATGTTGATAGGCCTTTAATTTCACAGCAAATTGCTGATGCCAGAGACAAAGGCGATTTATCAGAAAATGCAGAATACGATGCCGCCAAGGAAGCACAAGGTTTATTAGAAATGCGTATTTCCAAATTAAAAAACATTTTGAGTAATGCCCGCATTATTGATGAATCAAAATTAGATATTTCCAAGGTACAGCTATTAAATACGGTTCATTTGAAAAACCTAAAAACAGGACAAAAACAGAAATATACAATTGTCTCTGAGTCGGAAGCCAACCTGAAAGAAGGAAAAATATCCATTAAAACACCTATTGCTAAAGGATTATTAGGAAAGAAGGTGGGCGATAAAGTGAGCATAAAAATCCCTTCTGGTGAAATTACATTTGAAATTATAGAAATAACACTATAGATTATGGCAACAATTTTCACGAAAATTATTAAAGGTGAAATTCCTTGTTACAAGGTGGCAGAAGATGAAAACTTTTTTGCTTTTTTAGATATAAATCCATTACACGAGGGACACACTTTGGTGGTTCCTAAAAAAGAAATTGATTATTACTTTGATTTGCCCGATGATGTAATAGCAAAGATGAATATCTTTGCCAAAAAAGTAGCAAAAGCAATTAAGAAGAATATTAAATGTGAGCGTGTTGGTGTGGCAGTTGTTGGATTAGAAGTGCCCCATGCGCATATTCATTTGGTGCCTATCAATAAAGTTTACGACATTGATTTTTCAAAACCGCGTGTAAAATTTACTGCTGAAGAATTTCAAGCAATTGCAGATAAAATCAGTAAGGATATTTAACCTATATCGTTCACAAGCTATTCCTATTGCGCAATAAAATCATTTCAAAAAAATATAAGTAGATTCAATAGCCATTACAAAGCTACATTACATAAGTATGTATTGTAATCATTAATTTGTTTTTAATTGTTGTGCTAAAATTTTTTGGATATATTTTCCAATAATGTCAAATTCCAAATTGACAATACTACCTTTTTTTATGTTATGAAAATTAGTTATTTCATAAGTATAGGGTATTATCGCTACCTGAAAACTGTTTTTTTGTGAGTTGACAACGGTCAAACTAACACCATTAACAGATATCGATCCTTTCTCAACAGTAATATTTCCTTTGTGTTCATCATACTTAAAAGTATAATACCAACTACCTTCTTGTTCTTTTACAGCTATACATTCGGCAGTTTGATCCACATGTCCTTGCACGAGGTGGCCGTCAAGGAAATTATTCATCTTCATACTCCGCTCTACATTAACTTCGTCACCGATTTGCAACAATCCGAGATTAGATTTTATCAGCGTTTCTTCAATAGCGGTTACAGTATAGCTATTATCAGTAACTTTCACCACGGTCAGGCATACACCGTTGTGAGCAATACTTTGGTCAATTTTCAATTCATTGACAAATGAACACGACAAAGTTATATGAAGGTTAGTTCCTTCTTTACGGAGGTCAACTACCTTGGCTGTTTCTTCTACAATTCCTGAAAACATAAATCTCTTTTTTTTATGGAAAATCTAAATGGTACTTAAAAGAACAAAGATAATTGAAATTTGTGTTTACTTGGAAAAAATCATTTTTCATTAAAAAAAAATTTGGTCAGTAACTTTAACTGTCATACTTTCGCAGCTTAAAAATAATAAGGTCATGAAAATAAAGAGTTTAATTGTTGTCATAATTACCTTTTTTACAAGCAGTGTTTTATTTGCACAAGTTTCAACTAACCAAAAGGTTGATGAAAATGTTTATTCTATTCAACAAACCCGGGTTAATTCTTTAGAAAAACAAATAAAAGCTTATTTCGGCAACCAAAACACCCAACTATTTGTTGAAAACCAAACAAAAGAAGCTGTTACGGTTCAGGTAGTTACTATGGATGGTAAATTATCATTTTTAAAAGCAACTACTGATGAATTACTTAGCATTCCTTTGAATGATTTAAATGGAAAAGGGATATTTATTTTGCAAGTGTTTGATGTTCATGGAAATTATTATTCCAAACGCTTACTTGTTTATTAAATAAAAAACGGGATTCAAAAATTATTTTGACAAGTCACGAATCACCATTGTCAGTATTTTTTTCATTTCAATACCTTTTACACGGGCTTGTTGTGGGAAAAGGCTTTTGGCACTCATTCCCGGCACTGTATTAATTTCAATAAAATAAGGTATGCCATTTTTGATAATAAAATCGACTCTGACAATACCTTTGCACTGGAATAAGTCGTAAATCCGGCTGCTGGCACCTTGAATTTTTTGAGTTATATTTTCCGGTAAGCGTGCCGGTGTAATTTCTTGGGTATTACTGCCAATATATTTAGCCTCATAATCAAAAAATTCATTTTCGGTAACAATCTCTGTGGGTGGTAGTACAAGTGCTTCGTCAGCGGTTTTCAACACACCACAAGAGACTTCTGTCCCTTCAATAAATTCTTCTACTATTACGCCGTGGGGGTCTTCGGCAAAAGCAGCATCTATAGCCTTTTGCAAGTCATTTATAGTTTTTGCTTTGGCAACACCAAAACTGGACCCGGAGGCATTCGGTTTTACAAAACAAGGCAACCCTAATTCATTTATTATTGTCTCAAGAGGGGTATCAATATTTTTATTCAAGAAAAATGATTTTGCAGAAATAACACCAAATTGTTTCAAAAACAATTTAGACTGATATTTATCAAAGGTCAAAACCGAAGTCCTGACGCCGGCGGTGGAATAAGGCACCCCGATCATATCAAAATAGCCTTGTAGAACCCCGTTTTCTCCCGGATGTCCATGAATTAAGATAAAAGCAAAATCAAATTTTATTTTCTGACCGTTATATGTAAAACTAAAATCCGATTGATTTAGCGGCACATCGCAAACCAATTCCGATTTGACAACCCATCCGTCCTTTGAGATATCAACAATATAGGCATCAAAGCGATCAGTGTCCAAATTTTTGGCTACCTGCTTACCACTTTCTCTCGAAATAACGGCTTCGGGTGAAAAGCCCCCAACAACCACAGCAATATTTTTTTTTCTCATCGCTTTAAAATTAAAATAATACTATAACCATTTTACTAAATCCATCTCATAAGGGTAAGCCATCAACTCATTTTTCGGATAAACTCTAATGGCATAATCGTAAACCCCTGCTCTTGATGCCGGAATATTACATTCAAAACTAATGATATTATTTTCCTTATGAACTATTTCCAATTGATTGGTTTGAATCAATTCGGTAACCGTTTCATTTTCTTTTTTTCCAAAAACTATTTCAACACCAATACTCTCCGGTTCAATTCCAACTAATTTTAATGTTACCCGAACATGAAAATCATTACCCAATTCCAATGGATTATTATCAGCGTCTGGTAAAACTAATTCCAATAATTCTATTTTATCCCAATTTTTAACAATGTTATTTTTCCAAAGAACTAAACTATTTAATTTTTCAAAATCGTTTTTGGTTAAACGGTCAACCTGATTAATTAATCTTAAATAATACTTGTTAAAATAATCATCCATCATTCTTTTTGTAGTAAATCGTGGTGATATATACGCAATTGTATTTTTAATTTGGCTAATCCATTCTTTAGATGGTTGACCTTTTTCACCGCCATAAAATGTAGGAATAATTTTTCTTTTGATTATGTTATATAAGATTTCTGCATCATATTCATCTTGAACCTCTTGATTTTGGAAGGTTTTTTCTTTACTTAATGCCCAGCCTGCTCCTTCGCGATAGCCTTCAGCCCACCAACCATCTAAAACGCTTAAGTTAGGCACGCCATTCATTACGGCTTTTTCGCCACTGGTTCCCGAAGCTTCCAGGGGACGGGTTGGTGTATTCATCCAAACATCTACACCGGCAATAAGGGTTTTAGCAAATGCCATATTGTAGTCTTCAATAAAAATAATTTTCCCAGCGAAAGTTTCTTCCATTGACAGGTTATAAATCATTTTTATCAAGTCTTTTCCGGCTTCATCGGCAGGATGTGCTTTACCTGCAAAAATAAATTGAACAGGGTGGTCAGGATTATTTACCAACGCTGCCAATTTTTCTTTGTTTTTAAACAGTAAATGTGCCCTTTTGTAAGTGGCAAAACGACGGGCAAAACCAATAGTAAGTGCTTTATCATCTATTTTATTAATAATATCCATCATTTTTGATGGAGTATATGTTTTGTTTCTTAAGTTGAAAAGCAACTTTTGCTTGATGGTTTCAAATAAGTTTTTACGCAGGGTATTTTTTACTTGGATAATTTCTTTGTCATCCGCTTTTAAAATAGATGTCCACTCATTTGTATTCTTTTGTAAATCTAATGTGTTGGTATCAAAAATGTATTGATATAACTGTTTCCATTCCGGAGCAGTCCATGTATCAAAATGGACACCATTGGTTACATAACCTATATTTATTTCCTGTGGAAGGTAATTTTTCCATAGCGGTGCAAACATTTTCCGGCTTACCTCACCGTGAATTTGACTAACACCATTTATTTCCTGCGAAAATTTTGCAGCAAGAATACTCATAGAAAATTTTTCCGATGGATTGTCTTGCTGAATTTTTCCCCAGCTCATAAAGGTATTCCACGAAACATTCATTTGTTCGACAAAATGCCCTAAATATTTCCGTAACAAATCTTCAATAAAACTATCATGCCCGGCAGGTACCGGCGTGTGAGTAGTAAATAATGAAGAGCAGCGGACTATTTCGTATGCTTGTAGAAACGACAATTTTTGGATGTTAATAATTTGATTTAACCGTTCCAAATGGATAAAAGCAGCATGACCTTCATTAAGATGATAAATAACCGGATTTAGTCTTAATTTATTTAACAATTTTACACCACCAATACCTAGCAAAATCTCCTGCTGTAAACGGTATTCAGAGTCTCCACCATAAAGATGATGGGTTAATTTTCTATCCGTATCGTTATTTTCTTCAACATCTGTATCCATCAAATATAACGAAACCGTGCCTATTTTTAAAAGCCATATTTTAGCAACAAGTATTCTACCGGGAAATGGCAATTTTATTTTTACCCATTCGCCCCTTTCATTTCGAACAGGTATAACCGGCAAATGCGATAATTTCTGTGCTGTGTAGATTTCCTGTTGTTCACCGCCATGGGAAATATTCTGTTCAAAATAACCATAACGGTAGAGCAGCCCAATGCCAACAAAGTTTTTATTGTCATCGCTTGCTTGTTTTAAATAATCGCCTGCCAAAATACCTAATCCGCCGGAATAAATCCGGATGGAATGATGTAACCCGTATTCCATACTAAAATAGGCAATTAAATCGCTTTTATCCTTCTTTCTTTCTTCAAGATAAGCACGGAAATTTTGATAGACCTTAATTAATTTTTCTTGAAAAGTCTTATTTTTTTCCAGGTTATTAATGTCCTTGTAATCCAATATCTCCAACAGATAAACAGGATTTTGTTTACATTCTTCCCATTTTTGGGGACTGATAGACCGAAATAAATCATTCGCCTCATCATGCCACGACCACCAAAGATTATAGGCTAGCTCTTGTAAAGGTTTTAAACTTTCCGGGAGTTTTGATTTAACCAACACTTTTTTCCATGACGGTTTAGTATCAACCTGTGGTATAAAATGGTCAGTTGCTAACTTGGAGGCATAAGCAAAATATCTTTTTTTGGATTTTGCCAATGCTTTTTCGTAGGCAATGAAATATTGGTCAATCAGTTTTTCCCATAGTGCCTGTTTTGCAATTATTTGTGCATTTTCTCTAATTTTCTTAATGGTATCATCATCTTTTTGTAAGTATTCCAGGATAGTTTGCTTAATCTTTTCTGCAACTTCTTTGTCATTATAATCGTTACGCTCAATAATTGTAACCGAATTATTTTCTATGCCTTGTAATGCGTTAACCCAATGAGAAAATCCTGCAAGGGTCGTTGTAATAGTGGGAACTTTAAATGCAATACTTTCCAATGGCGTATAGCCCCAAGGCTCATAATACGAAGGATATATGGTTAAATCAAACGCCGGCAATAAATCATAATACGGAATATTGATAATGCCATCTTTACCATCGAGATAAACGGGCGAAAAAATTACTTTTACCTTTTGATTTACGCCGTTATTAAGTTTTGATTGAAACAAACGCTGAATAATTGGATCGTTGTCTTTTGAGAAAAGATAATGAGTTAAGTAACACGAACTAATCGGGTCATCAAAATTTTCATTGTGAATGCGTTCTAAAATATCCAATCGTGGGCCGGCCTGACCGGCAGGAACCAAAATAAAAGCAACTATGGTTTTCGAAGGCGATTCTATCTGATTTAGTGCATCAATAAATAAATCAATGCCTTTGTTTTTTAATTCGTATCTACCACTAATATTTATATAGAAACTATCATCAGGTATTTCCTGATTAATAATTGCTTGCACAATGGATTTTAATTTTTTCCGTCCTGTTATTCTTTGTGAGAGCCATGTTTTATTGTCCGGCAGTAATTTTTCTTCAAAACCATTAGGGGTAACAACATCAACAGATTTTCCCAAAAAATATTTACATTCAATATTTGTCAATTCACTTACAGTAGTAAATGCATCTGCCTCGTTAGCTGCTATTTTTTCAATTGATTGTTTAGACTGTACATTAAAATTTTTGGATAAGATAGATACATCTATTGTTTCCATCTCACTATATAGTGGAAGATTGTTCCCGGCAATTGAGCGTCCCATAACTGTAGCATGGGTTGTAAAAACAGTTGCAATTTGAGGGATGCGTTCTTTCAAAAATAATATTCCCGAACCGGTCATCCATTCATGAAATTGGGCGACAATAGTATCTTTTGACGAAATAAAAAACCGGTAATAGCTTTCAATCACTTTACCTGCCGCATAACCAAACATAACCGGTTCAATATAATCCCACCCACCGGAAAGAGAATCTAACTTAAATTTTTCCCAAAATTCAGCAAATATCTTATCTTTTATCTCAAAGAATGAAGAGAAATTTACTAAAATAACAATTGGTTTTCCGGGTATCTTCCACCGGCCAATTTTAAAATCTAACCCTTCGGAAGAAGCTTTTTGCTTCCAAGGCAGAAACAAACTTTGATCCTCTTCAAATTCAGGATTCCCCTCTATTTCTTGCCAAATACCAGGACCTATTAAAATATAATTATCACTAAACTGTTGTTTGAGTGTTAATGCTTTACTTGATATGACAGTATGAATACCGCCAACTTTATTACATACTTCCCATGAAACTTCAAATAAATAATCTGGCTTTACCATTGAAAATTTTTTTTACAAAGTTACTTTAACTAAGAAAAATAAAAATTAAAAAAGATAGTTTGTTTGAATATTCAAACAAAAGATATTTTAGTAAAAATTAAATCCCTCTACATTAGCCATACACAAACAAGAAAAATAAAAGTATAATTACTTGTTTGTCAACATGTTAGTCTTTACTTGTTTTTTTGTATGGTTTTTCTCTTGTTGCTTTTAAAGAAAATTTCTATATATTTGTTTCAAAATTAAAAAATTATCTCTTATGAAAAAAATTTATTTTTTTAGTGCTTTGCTCTTTCTTAGTTTGAGCATATTTGCACAAAACGTCTTTTTAACAAAGGCAGATGCCAAAGCAGGTATCCACAAATCCAAATTAACTGCTATTACTCCTGTTATTCAGCAAACAAGAGCCACTTTCTTTACGGAAGATTTTGAAAGCGGTGACCTTTCCGGATGGACAACCATTGATAATGATGGAGATGGTTATAATTGGGATAATTCAGCCAATATTGGCGGACAACCCCATACAGGTACTTACTGTGCTCAGTCT
>Ga0114934_10002189_pt1 | contig 12541 bp, 10 predicted proteins | sample 4SBtaG_2_FD_99695 | JGI IMG/M metagenome (GOLD analysis project Ga0114934, IMG submission 99695) | Deep subsurface microbial communities from Kolumbo volcano to uncover new lineages of life (NeLLi) - 4SBTROV10_white metaG | ecosystem: Environmental > Aquatic > Marine > Volcanic ... | reverse complement strand
TGTGCGTGGGCTAAACCGGGTACATCAGTTTGACAAGGTTGAAATAGTTCAAATTCAACATCCGGACAAATCGTATGACACCCTTGATGAAATGGTGAAATATGTCGAAGGACTTTTGATGAAGCTAGGACTTCCTTATCGAATAGTAAGACTTTGTGGTGGCGATGTCAGTTTTACTTCTGCTATCACTTATGATTTTGAAGTTCTTTCTGCGGCACAAGATAAGTGGTTAGAAGTTAGTTCTGTTTCAAATTTTGAGACTTTCCAAGCTAATCGCCTGAAGTTGCGAATAAAATCAAAAGACAGTAAAAAGAAAATACTGGCTCACACACTTAATGGTAGTGCCTTAGCTTTGCCAAGAATCGTAGCAGCCTTACTTGAAAATAATCAAACTTCTACAGGTATTCGTATCCCTAAAATTTTAGTGCCCTATACAGAATTTGATATTATTCGTCAGAAAAACAATCAATCCAAAAAGCAATCCAGTATTTTTGAATAATGTAATTTATCTGTTGTATTTTAATTTGTAAAAAAATGGCTATGCCAAAATATTTATTCTTGATAATTAGCTCATTGCTGTTATATTCATGTAATACTCAAAATAATAAAAAAGCTATCAGACAAATTGATGAACTTCAACATAAAACAGATAGCCTTTTAAATATTGTTGAAAATATTAATAAAGATACATTGGAATACATGTATCAAACCACAAGCGATAAATTAAACTTTTTTAAAAATTTAAATACCCTGCTTTCTAATAATGCTCACCAGAACATTGTTGCAGCATGGGGATATGATTTTAAGTTTTTTAAAAAACAAAAACAAAAACCGGCCAAGTTCTATTATCAATTAAATTTTTCTAAAAAACAATTAAATGACCTAAAAGAAGATATAGAAAATGGCGTGTTGTCAGCTGATAAAATACACCAATATACAAATGATGAAATAAAAGCATGGGAAACCACTAAAATGGAAGTAAATAGTTTTTTTACTGCTCTTAAAAAGGAAAAACAAAAATTTTATTTCTTGTTACCACAAATAAACCAGATTATTGATAGCATACAACAACAGCCGGCTATAAAAAAACAAGTAAAATGATGAAATGGCTAATACTGTTTATTATTTTTCTTTTACCGCTAACAGGATGGGCACAGAACAATGACTTTCTGCTTGCCATGCAGTATTACAAAGACGGAGAATTTGAAAAAGCAGCCCCTTTCTATTATACGCTTTACGAAAAAACAAATAATGCCTCGTATTTCAACTATTTTTTACAATGTCTTTATCAGCAAAATGATTATAAAACGGCTGAAAAATCCATCAAAAAAGAAATAAAGCAACATCCTCGTGATAACACATTCAAAATCTATTTGGGGCAAACCTATCAGATGCAGCAAGATTCTGTAAAAGCAGCCGCTATATTTAATAAAATATTAAAAAAAATTCCTCTATCGACACAAAATTATATTAAGTCAGCCAATGATTTTATTAGTATTCGCGCTTATGATTATGCTGAAAAAGTTTACCTGCAAGGTCAGAAAAAATTTAAAGGACAATATACTTTTCAATTTGAGTTGGGCTATCTGTATTTTTTAGAAAGGAAATGGGATAAAATGATTAATGCCTATTTAGATGTAATAGGCTTCAATGAAAGCTTTTATCAGAGCATAGAAATGCGCTTTCAGTCAGCATTATACAATGACGACGGTACCCTCTCGTCTTTGATGAAAAAACAGTTGCTTTTGCGGATACAAAAAAACCCATCTAAAACGGTTTACAATCAATTGCTCATTTGGTTGTATCTACAAGAAAACGATACTGAAAAAGCGTTACAGCAAGCAATGGCATTAGATAAACGAAACCGGAAGCAAAATTTTGAAAATGTGATTCGTATTGGGAAATTAGCCCTAAATAACGAAAAGTTTGATTTAGCCATTAAAGCGTTTAGTTTTGTAATAGAAAAAGGCAAGAAATCAGACAACTATCTATTGGCAAGGAATTACTATCTACAAGCCCGTTTTAAACAAATTACAGCCAATAAAGCAATACAGCCGGATGAATTAAAAGCATTGCAAACAAAATTGAAAGCAATTATAGATACCTATGGACTCAATGACGAAACCATTGATATTGCCATTATCTACAGTAAATTATTAACTTTCTACATACATGATACAGAAGCCGCTAAAACATTTTTAGAAACCATTCCGAAACAACGATTATCTATTGAAAATCAAGCAAAGATAAAATTAGAATATAGTCATACGCTAATAGCTGCTAACGACCCGTGGGATGCCGTATTGGTATTGGCACAGATTGAAAAAGATTTTAAAAATAATCCATTGGGTTATCAAGCTAAATATGACCGTGCACGACTCGCTTATTTTATGGGCGATTTTAAATGGGCACAAGCACAGTTAGACATTTTGAAGGGCAGCACTTCAAAGCTTATTGCTAATGATGCTTTTTATCTGTCAGAATTCATTCAAGATAATCTGGCAAAAGATACTGATACTGCCCCATTACGAATTTTTGCCCGTGCTGAATTATTGGCGTTTTGTAACCGGGATTCCCTGTCCATTGTTTCTCTTGACTCTATCAGACAGGATTACCCAACAAGTCAATTGGCGGATGAAATACTTTTTAAAAAAGCTGAAATTTATCAAAAACACAATGAATTTGAAAAAGCTATTGAAAACCTTAAGAAAATTGTGGAAAATTACCCTCAAGATATCATAGCGGATGATGCTTGTTATCGTTTGGCAAAAATTTATGAAAACAAACTTAATAACCCTGAAAAGGCAGCAAAGTATTATAAAAAAATACTATTAGACTATAAAAATAGCATCTTTGTATCAGATAGTCGAAAACGATACCGTGCATTAGAAAAACACGGAAATAAAGAAGAATCTTTTTTTCAGGGAAGCCATCAAAACACATCTACGAATTAAGATCAATAAAAGACTAAGAGAATTTGAAATTTGAAAAAATCATATTAGGTGTTGACCCCGGCACAACCATTATGGGATACGGTATTATTGGCGTTATTGCAAAAAAGGCAACGCTTATTGCAATGGGACATATTGACTTAACAAAAATATCAGGTCACTATGCTAAATTGAAACATATCTTTGAGCGTTCATCAGCATTGATTGCCAATTACAAGCCTGACGAATTAGCCATAGAGGCACCTTTTTTGGACAAAAATGTACAAGTAGCCATAAAACTTGGGCGTGCACAAGGCACCGTAATGATTGCCGCACTCAATCAGAATATCCCGATATATGAATATGCCCCACTGAAAATTAAAATGGCACTAACCGGAAACGGACAAGCATCAAAAGAACAAGTTGCCGGCATGTTGCAGCAAATATTTAAAATTGAGAAGATGCCTTCTAAATTAGATGCTACCGATGGATTGGCAGCTGCCTATTGTCATTTCATACAGCCGGAATATACTAAAGGAAAATCTTCAGCAAAAAGCTGGGCAGATTTTGTAAAAAAGAATCCCAATAGAATTAAGGGTGGCTTTAAGAAGTAGTACTTGTAACGGAAGTTCACTGACTAAAGTTGGCTCTAGTGCAAAAATAACAAGCAATTTTAACAAAAACATGTAGACAAGAAATCATTTTTTACAAATATTTTTTTGTTGTACGAAAAATTTTAAAATCAGGACGTTATATAGGCAATAAATTTTTAAACGAAATAGTATTATATTTGACTGTAAATCAAATGGATGTATGTGTGTTTTTTTGGAAAGTTTAATGAACTTCCGTTGAAAAAAGGCAAAATAACTACACAAACTCTGTAAACTTTATTCCGCTATAATCCCTTGAATTTACGACTGACTCGCCTATTTTATATATACATTGTTGCCACAGATTAATCATTCTATCTTTATGATTTCCAGTAGGATCTTGTAAATAATACGATTACCGTATATATTTCTAATCGTCCAAGAATCATAAAAAATGATAATAATATTTTCCCAGCCTCTGGAATATGAGCAAAGTTGCTTGCAGGTCCTACTGTCCCAATGCCGGGTCCAATGCCTGCCATACAAGTTGCTACAGAACCACTTGCTGTTTTCCCGTCAACTCCTAGTACTATCATTATGAAAGTTCCAATTAAAAATGTAAAAACATAGAGAACTATAAAAGATAATGCAGAATTATTTAATTCATTTGTCAATATTTTATTGTTAACTCTTACCGGTATGATTGCATGAGGATGTATTAATCGACGAAACAAATTTTTAATATTTTTAAAAGCGATAAGATGCCTTAACATCTTAATGCCGCCTGCTGTGGAACCAGTACTTCCACCTAGAAACATAGAAAAGAAAATGATTACCCATGCAAATTGAGGCCAATTTAAGTAGTCGGCAGTTGAATATCCGGTACATGTTATTATTGAAATGACTTGAAAAAATGATTCTCGAAATGATACTTCAAATGGTTTGTTCATTTTGAAATATAGCGTAGCAGTAATTATGCTTCCAATTATAAATATCAAAAGCAGATAAAACTTAAACTCTTCATTTTTTTTTATTTTAGCAAAGTCTTTTTTTATGAGATGATAATGAATAATGAAGTTAGTACCTGCTAATAACATGAAAATCATTATCACATATTGAATGTATGGTGAATAATCCTCAATACTCGTATTTTTCGGAGAAAATCCACCTGTCGCAATAGTTCCAAATGAGTGGCAAACACTTTCAAAAAGGCTCATTTTACCTAAAATCAGTAAAACAGTTTCAATAATAGTCAGCACAATGTAAATCATCAATAATCGGGCACCTACTTGTCTAATTCTTGGTTTAATTTTATCTTGGAATGACGATTCAGAAGTAAAAAGATGGTAACCACCAATTTTTAAAGATGGCAATACTATTATCACTAACATAATTATCCCAATACCACCAATCCAATGAGTTAAACTTCTCCAGAATAAAATTGATTTTGGCAATGATTCGATATCAGTCAAAATTGATGAACCTGTTGTTGTGAAACCTGAAACAGATTCAAACAAGGCATTTACAAATGAAGGGATTGCACCTGAAAATAAATAAGGTAATGAGCCTATTAAACCTAATAAAATCCATGAAGTTGTTACGATAAAATAGGCATTTTTTCTATTTATGTCTTTGTCCTTATCAATATTTCTCGATAACAGAAATAATGCAAGACCTAATGATAATGTAATTAGTCCTGAAAAAATAAATGGATAAATACTCTCATAATAGATAAGTGCTACTCCTATGCAAATTAAAAACGAAGCAGTAATAATAAATAAATTCAAACTTATTACTCTTGCTATTAATTTAAAATCCAAAATCTTGTTCATTTTGTACTGATGTGTCTTTTTTTATGTGTGCCTAACAGGTTACTAGATGTAGTTCCATCTCGAGAACAATTCTTTTGAAAGCAAAAATAAAAAATATTTTGATATTGGCTTTTAAAAAAAAATAAAGTTCGGAACAATGTAACCAAATTGCATTTAGCAAGCGTTACCGACAGTATTACATGCTGTCGGGGGTGTCTCGTTAGTAGAAACTTACAGTAAGAATTTGTTTTAACGGTAAATTGCATGAGTAGTGGCCGATTGTGTAGTAGTTTCCTGTCAAACTGCCACACTACTTGAGCTGGCTATTAATATTGATATTTAGAACTTTACCTACCATTACTTATATAAGATGTCGAAGCTGGCAATGTAGATGTTTTATTTTTTCGATAAATATTTCACCATTAGCTTTTCGGCAAAACCGGGAGGCATGTGTCCCCTGGTAAAATTATAATAAAAGTCAAAACTCCATTTCATCATATAGGCCATTGGACCGTTTAAGGTTTCATCGAGTTTTCCGCCGTACAATACATTGGAATAAATCATCGTAGCCTGCATATTGGAGCGTTCCATAATGCATAAAATAGCAGGTTCAAAAGCAGGTATTTTTACTTTTTTTCCTAAATCTGAAGCTATGGTTTTTGCAGCAATATCTGCCTGAATAACAGCAATATGTCCAAGTTTTGGGACGGACAAAGCGGTTGCATCTCCGGCAGCAAATATATTTTTGTAATCAAGTTGCCGCATTTGTTTATCAGTAGGAATAAAACCAGCCTCACCTGTTAACTCTGCTTCCTGAAGAAAAGCATAGGGTTTATACTGGGGAAGGATAATGGGCAAGGCGCACAATTCGCTGGTGCCGTCTTCAAAATAGATGCGTTCCGCATCAATCTTTGATACCGTTTTTTCGGTTATCACACCAATTCCTTCTTTTTTCATAATGGCCACTACATTATTTCGTATGTCATCACCTACATCTTCAAAAAAGATTTTTGCAGGGCTAAATGCAGTTATTGGACTAGATTTACCCAATCCTTTTTTTGTTAAAAATTCTTTCAACATAAACATTACTTCACCTACCGGGCCTTCGCAGGGAGCTAGTAATATAGGTGCATCAACACGAGTACCTGATTCGTATGGCATGGAGCCGATAAAAACAGGGCCACCTTCAAATGTTTGCAATCGCCTGTACAAACGGGGAGCCTGGATATCATCGCATATGGAGTAACCATATTTATCAAAACCTTCAATACCTGCATAATGTTTTTCTACGCCTGTTGCTATAATCAAGTAATCGTAATTTTCGACACCGCCTTCTTTTAGTAATACTTTTTGTCCCTTAGGATCAATTTTTATTACGGTTTCCTGAATGAGTTGATAACCATCTTTTTTAACTGCTTTTTTCATTAAAAAACGGGCATGTTCTACCGATTCGCCTCTTATGGCCACATCGGGCAGTCGCGGTTTGTTTAAGGTGTTTGGCCGATAGTCAATTAGGATTACATCAACTTCGTGACCCAACTGTTTTTTTAACGCATGCATTGCTGTAATTCCGGCAAAACCGCCACCGATAATGATAATTCTTTTTTTCATGTGTTTATTTTTCGTGTTATTTATTTTTATTAAAACAAGGCTTTTCTAATGCCCAGTTGCAATCAAAGATCCGTAGGCGAATTTTCTTATTACTTATATTATTATTTTTGCTTCGCCATAAGCAAATTGTTTTTTTTCTCCAGTTTTTTTTTCAATAATTAAATATCCTAATGGACTTACAGAAAGAATTTTAACTATTTCCACACTACTCTTTGTGTGAATTTTTACCCACTCATTCTTTTTATACAAATAGCGGTTGTAATCATTTATAATGATATGATGGAAGCCCTGTTGAAACTTAAAAAAAAGAGATTGAAATTTATTGTATAATTTAATTCCAAAATTCTCAACATCATAACTCTTGCCTGTAATTTGTTTTAAAGAAACAGGATTGGGCAACTCATTTGGAAAGTTTGTTTCATTTAAATTAAGACCAATACCAATAATTGAACGAATGATTTTGTCTCCTTTCATTGTATTATCAATTAATATACCGGCAATTTTTTTGTCGTGATAATATAGGTCGTTAGTCCATTTTATCCATAAATTATCCTCCACCTCATCTATTAACAAGTTGTAAAGCGACAGGGCTGTAATCATTGACAAATAAAAAGAATTTTCAATGGGAATATCTTCCTGTATCAAAATCGATGACAGCAAATTTTTATTTGGTTTACTATGCCATTTGTTTTCCCATTGTCCCCTACCCTCGGTTTGTTCATCAGCAATAACCATTACAGGCTCATCAAAAGATTGGACTTCTGAGATGGCTTTTAAATACGAATTTGTTGAATCGACAACGGGTAGATGAAGTAAATGAAAATCTGATTTCATTTTTACTGTTCCATTTTTCTCAATTTGATACGAGTTAGCACTTTTTTGGTATATAACGGAAAATCGGACTTCATAATCCAACCGAAATAGCCTTGATCCTTCTCTAAAATATCTTCAACCAGTCTGCCCTTGTATTTTCCAAAGCTAAAAATTTCTTTTCCTTGATCATTATAGATTACAAAACCGGCTAAATCAGCCGTTTTTTTCTGTGCCGTATATTCTGAAAGAAAGTCAACATTATTTTCAATATCCTCATATCGTTCCAGTTGAGCTTTCAGTACCTCGTAAGTTGCCAAAGTATCAGCATCAGAACTGTGCGCATTCTCTAAGTCTTTTTGACAATAAAAATGGTATGCTGCAATTAGTGTCCGTGGTTCTTTTTTGTAAAAAATATTTTGTACATCTACCAATTTAATCTTACTGAAATCAATATCTACTTCGGCACGCAACAATTCTTCAGCAAGCAAAGGGACATCAAATCGGTTGGAATTATAACCGGCTAAATCACATCCATTAATAATATTTGCAATTTCAGAAGCAATTTCCGGGAACAAAGGTTTATCTTTAACCATCTCATCTGTAATGCCATGAATAGCAGTTGCTTCGGCAGGTATAGGCATGCCCGGATTTACAAAATAATTATACTTATTTTCTTGTCCGTCGGGGGAAATTTTAATCATAGAAATTTGCACTATCCTATCGGTAGCGGTATTAATTCCTGTTGTTTCTAAATCGAAAACAATAAGCGGTTTCGTTAAATTTAAATTCATTTATTTGTTTTTTTTGAAATTTTTTTTATAAAATTTATTTAGGCGTATTAGGCTCAATTACAATGTCTTCAAAAATAATATTTTGAGCAGGTTGCTCATCATAAACGATAATATCTTTTTTGTATGTTTTGTATGATTTTCCTGAGATTATTAGTGTGTATTTTCCCGGTTTAAGCGCTAATGTATAATGATGATTCGTTTCGTTTAGCTTAAATTTACTTGGAATCTCTTCGCCCTTATCATCCAATACTTTAATCTGTATTTCTTCCGGATGTTTTAAATCTTCCCATTGGTATGAGGTCCCCTCTTTTAATGTTCCTGTCCTAAAAATCATTGGCGGTGGCACTTTCTTGAAAATTACTTTTTCGATATCCATATCGCCATATCCGGCCGTATCTAACCTTGAGATATAGGCATAACGGCGATAATTTGTTCTTGATATCGTAAAATTATCATAGATATCATTAATAGGATAGCCATAATTTTTGGGCTTAAGCCACTTTTTAGTTGCTGATAACCATTCTGTTCTAAAGATATCGTAATTTCCCATACTTTCCGGTCTATCACTGGCAAATGTTAATTCTTTGCCTGATTCGGAAATTTGTGGCAAGGCGTCATCATATGGCGAATTAACCGGATCACCAAGATTTTGTGGTATGCCCCATGTGCCATCCGGTAATTTGAACGACATATAAATATCAAATCCGCCTAAGCCACCCGGCCTATCACTGGCAAAGAATAAAGTGTCTTCATTTTTTGATAGTGTTGCCCCCCATTCATCGTATTTTGTGTTTACCATATTACCTAATTCTTCAAGGTTTTTATAGCGTTTCCCACTACGGAAAGCAAAATAAATATCACTAGGGGACCCAATCCTGTCACCATAAACAATGATTTTTTCGTAATCTTTCGACAAACCAACCACTTGCTCATCTTCTTCCGTATTAATAGCCCTTCCTGCCGATTTTCCTTTTGCCCAATACCCTGTTTCGCTGGGTGCTGGATTTGAAAAATAAACATTATAGATTAATATCTGAAAATCAGAATTATACTTTTTGTTTGTAGTATAGACCATAAATTTTCCATCACCTGAAACAAAGGGGAAAATCTCATTTCGTTTAGTATTAATTAAAGCCCCCAGATTTTCAAATTTAACATCTAAAGGTTTTTTCATTAATTTTTTAGCAGTATTCATCCATTTAATGTACAATTTGGCTTTCTTTATTTCATTTGTATCCAACTGATCACCATATTTTTTTAAGGCAGCATTTATTAATTGCTTGGCAGTATCAAACTTTAAGGCATAAAAATAGGCTTCACCCAAATATAAATGGGAAATTACAGGAACATCCTTTACAGTGTCAACAAATTGCAACCACGGTATTGCTTGAGAACGGTCTCTATTGATATGCATTAACGAAGCTGCCATTCTATAATTTACTACTGGATCAGTTTTCATTTTCCTGTAAACTTTCTTGAATAAGTCAAAAGCAATTTCGTAATTATTATTTTTAAAATTATAATTGGCATCATTAATCCTATCTTTACTTTGTGATAAGCCAACATTTGAAAAAGCAAGCAACAGTATAAATGTCAATATGTAATTAATAACTTTCATTTTAGAATTCTCAAGGAACAATATTAATATTTTTTTCTATAATGTCCTTAAATTTATATCCACCTTCAATAATAATTTTTTCTTTGTATGTTTTAAAACCCTCTATATTAATGACAAGTTGATAAGTTCCCGGAGGCAAAATTGCTATAAAGCGATTCTTATTTTTAAGTAAATGATATTTAGCAAAAATATTGCCATAAATATCTTTCACTTCAATGCTTTGATTGTCCGGATGATTATTAAAGGGTCTTAATTTGTTTCCTTTTTTTACAAAAATATTTGCTTTTAGGAGCGTGAGCTGTGTTTCTTTATCATTGAAAATAACATAATAAATATCTTTTCCACCATACCCTTCTTTTCTGTTAGCTGCCACATATGCACAGTTCCCGTTTCGTGTAAAACAAATTGAAAAATCATCAAAAGTAGAATTAATAGGATATCCCATATTCTTTGGCTTTGTCCAATTTCCATTAGTGTCTTTATCGGAATAAAAAATATCAAATCCTCCCATACTATTATGTCCTCTGGAAGCAAAATACAGGCGATTCCCATCTTTAGATATTAAGGGGTATCGCTCAGCATAAGGTGTATTTATTTCCGGTGAAATAGGTTGTGGTTGCCCCCAAGAACCATCAGGCTTTTGCCTAATAGTATAAATGTCTTCATTCAAATTTTCTTTGGTATAAAATGAAATATAAATTATTTTATTGGTGGCATCATACGAAGCCCCTGTTTGATGTGATTTAAACAAAAATGGCGTCTGCAGTGGCATTTCCGTTTTATAGTTAAACGATTTCGTTTTTCTCTGTGCTAAAAGGATTTTACTATATTCCTCATAAAAATTGGCACGGATAAATATGGTGTGTTTGTCCGGCGACATAAAAACCAATTCTTCATTTTCTTCATTATTCAATTTCTTTGAATTTTCAGCTAAGGTCCAAGCGGTATGATTCAAAAAAGAGGATGCATATACATTTTGTGTATAAAGCTCATAATCTTTATCAAAATGCTTATTACTAGTAAAAAACAAGGTGTTATCATTCAATGCGAAAGGTAAATAATCATCCATAGAAGAGTTAACATTACTGCCTAAGTTTTCAAATTTTACATTTACCGGTTTTTGCATCAATTGCTGAGCATTATGACACATTTCCATTAGTCGTTTTACTTTTTTGTCTCGCGAATTATTATTTCCGTCAGCTTTATATTTTGATAAAGTTTTGAGTGCCTTTTCTATTTCTAAGTTAAATGAAAATGCTTTTCCCAAATAAAAATAATACTCATTATTTATTGGTCCGCCCTTTTCTTTATACTTTTTGAGTAAAGCGATAGACTTAGGAATATTTCGTTCACTTTGTATATCTGAGTATGCCAAAAATGACATGTAAAATAATTTAGTAGAATCTATTTCAAAAAGTCGTTCGTAGTTTTTAGAGGCTAAGATAAAATCTCCCAGTTCAAAGTGATAACGAGCCTTTTCTTCTATTTTTTTTATGTATTCCGGTTTTTGACCAAAAGAATAATAGAAAAAAAACATTGTAGCACTAACCAGTAAAAACAGCTTTTTCATTCAGGCGAATTACTTTTCGGAATATTTATAGACAATCTTTTCTTTGTACCCGTCCAATTTAATATGAAGCGCTGTTCCATTAGATTTCATTGGTTCAACATCAAACACCATTGTTTTCGTTTGAGTATCAACTTTACCGGATTTCTTAACTTGTTTTAACTTTACGGTTGCTTGCGGCGGTAAACTTTTCATATACATTCCATTAAAAACCAAATCAAAATCATCTTCTGCCGTTCCAAGAAAAGAGAATGTAATTGTCAACAAATTTTTGGAAATTTCTACCTTCGTAATCTTTAAATCATTAATAGGTTGAATAGGTTTCATACTTCGGTCAATCACCACTTTTTTAACAGGGTTTACCATTTCCGATTTAGTTTTTGTTACATCCGTATCTTTTACTTTCTTCTTGCATGTTTGCATTTGTGTGGTCACAGATAATACGGTCAGTAAAATCATTGTTCTAATCATAACAGAATTTTTTTATTTACAAATTTAATTCATTTAATTTATCTACCATTAAATTTAACAAATTCGTTAATGGCTTTTTCAACATCATCTTCATCATGGGATTCAGGTCAGCTTTAAAACTTATTCCAACACCGGTTTGCAACGCTTCTTTCTCATCCATTCTTATAATCAGAAAAAACGGGAACGGTGATTTACCATATTCTTTATATTTTATAAAATCATTCGGTTTCTGTTCATTAATCTCAAATCCTAAACTTGCTGTACCTTCAATGTCAAAAGAACACCAGCTTTCTGTCGATTGCCAATTTTTTATTTGTGGTGGCAACAAACCTTTAAAAT
>Ga0114934_10002188_pt1 | contig 12543 bp, 16 predicted proteins | sample 4SBtaG_2_FD_99695 | JGI IMG/M metagenome (GOLD analysis project Ga0114934, IMG submission 99695) | Deep subsurface microbial communities from Kolumbo volcano to uncover new lineages of life (NeLLi) - 4SBTROV10_white metaG | ecosystem: Environmental > Aquatic > Marine > Volcanic ... | reverse complement strand
TGTAATATAGCACACCCTACAACATAGCTCAATAGGCATAATAGAATTATTTTCATTCACAACCCCAGCGCGCACAATCGCGCGTCTTTGCTTCACAGTATTGGTTACGCTTCGCATCTAAGCTAGGCACGCGGTACACTGTCCAATCGTCATCCCACACAACCTCAACGTTTCCGAATTGTGCAAGGTATGCAGCAAGCTGGAATTGATTGGATAGGATGTGGTATGCATCCGTATCGCCTTCAACGCGGGTAGTTCTAGTGAGTTCGATTTGATTGACGTTCATTTGTAGTTCCTCCACATTTTCTCGATATAGTTCTTTTGTCCTTTACGATACGCTATCCGCATCCCACCAAATCCAATGCGCCCGATACAGTATTGACCATCCTCATTGACCCACATTGTAATCCATTGTTTGCGGTTGATTGTTTTCCCATTGTCGATATAGTCCGTTACTTTGATTGTCTTTTCTTTGATGATCATTTGCTTTTCCTTTTCTGTTACCTTAAGTATACCACACCCTAGTGACTAGTCTGGTCACTCTGTCGCATTCTTTCCATAATTAATTGGGATTCTTTTTCGTCTTCCAGATCTTCCAGCGCGTCGTCAAGCTCCCACCTTGCGACGTTAACCAGAATCTCATGATCACCAATGCGGATGGTAATCCATGTGCGATCACCTACCATGTTAGCGTCGTGCTCGTCACTCGTCCAAACCGTTGCGTCGATCTTCTTCATGTCTCTCTCCTTCGGGTAATGTTCCTATCTCTTATATCGTCCATTATAGGGGTTGAACTTTAGAAGTCAATGCTAATTGCACAAAAAACTAGAAAGTTTTCAAAGTAGTTGTAAGTCGTTATGTGGTAAGTACTTACGTGCGGCGGGGCACACCCGGCAGCCCTAAGTCGTTGGTATATAAGTACTTATAAATACTTTGTTTATTTTGCTATATCTTTATGGAATTGTTGTTGATGCGCTTGACATATGGTCGATGATACATATAATAAGGGAGTTGTTTGGATGTTACCTTTCATTGGAGAGTTGAGATGAATCTTGGCGACCTGCGGTTTGATGGTGAGTTCTGTGGTGATTACGCTGATTGGGATTCCATCGATGCGGGCGGTGGATATGTCGCAGATGATTGCGATGTGGATAGCGAAGCCGATTGGAATGACGAGCGTCAACCCGATGAGGCGCAGGAGTGGCACGACTTCGACCCTGATTGCTAGGGTTGGGGGAGTAGGGCTTGACCCGCAAGCCTCGCCTTAGTCGCGAGCATGGTTCTGGGGCACCATTCAACAGCCCCCTATTTTCTGTTCAGTCTGAAAATCCGGGACTGGCGAGGAAAATGCGGGGGTGGTTTAGACGCAATCAACTCAAAATTCTCTGAATGTCTTACCCATTCTGTTCTGACTAGCCCCTATTTAGCAACATTTGGTGTGCATATTGCCTTTTTAGTGTATATTATATAGTGTACTTTTATTTACAAGGAGCCACTATGAGCAACAAGCGTAACATTAAGTTAGCCGAGAGCGTATTGAACACTAAAGCTACTGCTGAACTCGATGAAGAAGTGAAGAAGATCCTAGAAGCTAATATCGCTGATCCCCCTAAGTTCGGTGGTGGCCCCCCTTTCTGTCAAGATATACCGCCCCATACAATTTGTGGAAAGCCCTATGAAGAATGCCACTGCCCCGAGAACAAGGAAACGGATGAAGATACCAAAGAACCTGAGTGAGCAACAAGTGCTCGACACGATTAGTAAGGTCGCCCGAAAACTCGCCCCTAAATATGTTTTTGCCTCATATGATATTGATGATATACAGCAAGAAGCATTTTTAATGGGAGTAGAGGCCCTCGACCGCTATGATACCAGTAAGCCCCTAGAGAATTTTCTTTACACGCACATTAATAACCGCCTGAAGAATTTCAAACGCGATAACTATTATAGATTTGATCACGGGAACGCCCAAAAGATACAGGACCGTAAGCGCAGCCTCCTTGAACCCATAGACATTCATAGTCTCTATTCAATTGCCACCCGAGATGAAACTGTTGATCAGGCCCATTTAGAGGAGATACTAACTTTGATAGATAGAAAACTCCCAGCGCACCTAAGAGGAGACTATCTTAAATTACGCTCAAACTCATCTCTGCCAAAAAGCCGTAAGGCCAATATTACTGAAGTGATTAAACGTATAATCGAAGGAGAGTATGATGAAGAAGGGTAGATTCTCCGTTGATGAAATGTCGTTTATCGAGGCGCAAGCCGAGGTTCTTTCTCCTGATCAGATCGCAGAGAAGCTAGATCGCGATCCTGCTTCAATTAGGGACTGGATAGAAAAGAATATAGGCTTCTCAGCGTCTCAGAAAAAAGAGGCGGCTGTAGCCAATGAATTAAAGGCGAAACCTTATTATCGCGAATTATCCAACCAATTCTCGGCTGAAGAGTTGGAAATGTTTGAGTTTCATTTCAAAAAGATGTGGTCCCAATTTAAGGACGATGTGTTTCATACAGAAGAAATGCAGATAATTGATACTATTAAGTTGGAAATTCTCATGAACCGCATCCTCAAGAGCCAAATGGATAATCAGCAAGAGGTGCTAATGAACGAGAGATTGGTGCAAGATGAAAAAGCTAGAGACAAGGATCAGCGCGATATGGATCTAATCATCAATATGGAGCGCCAGATAGCGATTCTAAGAGCTTCACAGGAAACACTGTCCAAAGACTATAAGGATCTTCAGGCCCGCAAGGCGACGATGCTCAAGGACCTCAAGGGCACCAGAGAGCAACGTATTAAAGCCATAGAAGATTCTAAGCTTACATTTGCATCACTTGTAAAAAAAATCGCAACAGATCCCTCTTACCGCAACCACATTGGGATCGAGATGGAAAAAATGCGACTCGCCACAGAAAAGGAAAAAGAACGGTTGTCAGAATATTCCAACTATGAGGACGGAATAGTCGATCAACCATTTCTAACATCGGAAACAGTCAAGGAGTAATTATGAAAGCTATTATTTTTGGGATTACGGGACAAGACGGGAGCTATCTAGCCGAACTTCTTTTAGAACAGGGCTACGAAGTGCTGGGGGTGACCCGACGAGTTAGCGTAGATACGCTCGTCAGGATTAATCATATTCTGCCCCAAATACAAATCATCGAGGGTGATATTACGGACGCATTTAATGTGAGTAATATCGTCAATCAATATGAGCCCGACGAGATATACAATCTAGCTGCCCAGTCTCATGTGGGCACTTCTTTTAATCAACCCTCCTTAACGTGGGACGTTACAGCGGGGGGTTGTATGAATATACTGGAGGCGATCAGATATTCGGGGCGCATAAAGGAGATTAAGTTTTATCAGGCGTCTTCTAGCGAGATGTTTGGTAGAAATTATAGTGCTGCGCACCGCCGTAGCGCAACGGGTGGAAGGTACCCGGATCGATATCAAGATGAAGATACACCGTTTCAGCCCCAGAGCCCCTACGCTATTGCAAAAGTGGCGGCCCATTATTTGGTAGATAATTATCGGGCCTCCTATGGGATGTTTTGCTGTAGTGGTATTTTGTTTAATCATGAATCCGAGCGGCGCGGGGAAAATTTTGTAACACGTAAGGTTACCAAGTGGTTGGGAAAATTTGTATCGTGGATGGAAGAACACCATGTGGGACCGAGTGACTTAGTAACAGTAGACGAGGATGAGGTATATATACCGGGAAGGACCGATAGATCTCAAGGATTTCAATTTCCAAAACTTAGACTGGGGAATTTGGATGCTAAAAGGGATTGGGGGCATGCGGAGGATTATGTACGCGCAATGTGGTTGATGCTTCAGGAAAAGAAGCCTGATGATTATGTTGTAGCAACAGGAGTTGCATATGCCGTGCGTGATTTGTTAGTAGAAGCGTTTTGTGGTATTGGGGTGGGGGATTATGAAGATTTCATAGTTATCGATCCTAAGTTTTATCGTCCAGCTGAAGTAGATTATCTTCTGGGCCTTTCCACCAAAGCTAGAAATAAACTGGGGTGGGAGCCTGAAGTGTCATTTAAATCTTTAGTGCAACGTATGGTGGAGAATGATATCCATGAAGCGAGACTACAACGATCCGGCGTACAAGGACTTCAGAAAGCGGGTATTGAGGCGGGATAAATTTACCTGTCAAATGTGTGGAGCAAAAGGGAGGAAAGCAAGACTTAATGTGCATCATATTATAAAATGGTCATCGGCGGCTTCTTTGAGATATGATGTAGAAAATGGAATTGCTTTATGTTGGAACTGTCATAAAGAGATAACAGGCAAGGAAAGTCATTACATTACGTATTTTACAAGCTTAATTCAAAAAAGGGGTTAATCATGCCTGACTTTACACCAGAACCATTAGATCCAATTGTGCCAGATCCTATTCCAGCTCCAGATCCGGTTGTACATTCTCGTGTTGATGTAGACGCGCTGTTGGCGGCTCATGAAGCGGGTGAACACCGTGTGTTTCATGGATGGGACACTGTGGCGTTTAACACGCATTGGAAAAAGATTTCTCATTTGAGTGATCATATGCATTGGGACAGACACGAACACACTATAACATTGGGGTAATATGCCACCAGATTATACAGTCATCAAAGATACCCGTGAACAAAACGGGTGGAGTTTTTCTCAGTATGATAAGTGTGCTGGCATGGAGATCGGCACCTTACATACTGGGGATTATACTCTTAGAGGCTTTGAAGATGTGATATGTATTGAGCGCAAGGCATGTGCTTCAGAAATAGCTATGAATTTAGGCAGGAAGAAAAAACCATTTCAAGCTGAGATGGAAAGGATGCGAGATTATGAGTTTTCGTTTATGATTTGCGAGTTCACCATGAATGATCTCTTGAAATATCCTGAGGGATCTAGAGTACCAATGCGCGCACGATCAAAAGTGAGGGTCACTGGAAAATATTTATTAAAATGTCTGATTGAATTTCAATTGTGGTACGATACAAAAATACTATTTTGCGGCGATAAGAATAATGCCTTTATTGTTTGTAATAGTGTCTTTAAGCGTTTAAATGAATTGTTTCATAGCGGAGACAATAATGGCCAGAAAGAAACTTCCAACTAAAGTATACGTACTAGGACATGAATACATAGTCGAGGAAATGTCAGAAAAATTATTTAAGGAACGTGAGGCGTATGGAGACTGCTGTAACGATCAAAAGAAGATTAGAATATATTGTGGTGTAGCGGAGTCGGTTATTAGAGACACGCTGCTGCATGAGATATTACATGCTATGTGGCACCTGACACACATACAGAATCATGACGAAGAGGAGAAGGTGGTTTCTAGGGTATCAACAGCGTTAATAGGGTTTTTGGATGATCCTAGAAATGATAAAATAATAACTCTTATAATGAATATTTAATGATAGATAATCAACAAAAATTAGAAGATGCTTGGCTGGGTGTTGATATAGATACTAACAATCTATTTAATCCTATGGATTTTGTAGTTGGTGGAGCTGATAAAGATAAATTACTAGAACGTATAGCGTGGCTCATGATGAGGCCCGAATATCTTTCTTTCGCTTGTAAGTATCTACTTAATATCGAGCTGTCCCCTTTTCAGTCACTTATATTGCAAGAAGTGTGGGATAGGAAATTTCCTATGCTTATTGGCTCTCGTGGTATGGGGAAATCTTTTTTACTATCTGTATATCCATTATTACGCGCACTATTTATGCCGCGTCGTAAGATTATTGTAGTTGGTGCGGCTTTTCGTCAATCTAAAGTTTTGTTTGAGTATATGGACACCATATGGAAAAATGCCCCGGTTCTTAGAGATTTGTGTGATAGCAATAGTGGTCCACGACGAGATGTTGATCGTTGTGTAATGCACATTAATCAAAGTACTATCACATGTTTACCGTTAGGTGATGGCTCTAAGATTAGAGGTCAGCGCGCAAACGATATTATTGCTGATGAATTTGCATCTATACCTCGCGATATTTTTGAAAACGTTGTTGCTGGTTTTGCTGCTGTGGCCGCTTCCCCCATAGAAAAAGTAAAGGCGCGAGCCAAAAGTAGGCGCGCTAAAGAATTGGGTGTATCTTTAGATGCTTAGACTGAAGATAGCATGATGCAAAAATCCAACCAGATTATATTATCTGGTACAGCATATTATGATTTCAATCATTTTGCTGAATATTGGAAAAGGTATTGCGCTATTGTAAAAAGTCAGGGAGATCCTCGCAAGCTACAAGAATTGTTTGGTGAGGAGGTTCCTCCAGAATTTGATTGGCGTGAATATTCTGTTATTCGTATGGCTGTTGATAAACTGCCCGATGGTTTTATGGATGATGGTCAGGTCGCAAGAGCAAAGGCTACAATTCACTCAGGTATTTACAATATGGAATATGGGGCTTGTTTTACTACAGATAGCCAAGGTTTCTTTAAGCGTAGTTTATTAGAAGCTTGTACTACATCTCCAGACAAACCAATTGTATTACCATCTGGTGATATTTCTTTTGAGGCACAACTAAAGGGCTCACCAGACAAAAGATATATATTTGGTGTTGATCCCGCTTCTGAAGTTGACAATTTTAGTATTGTGGTTTTAGAAGTACATCCCGAGCATAGGCGCATTGTACATTGTTGGACAACCACACGTCAGCAACATAAAGAAAAGCTCAGATCTAGAATTGTTGATGAAGATGATTTTTATTCCTATTGCGCAAAAAAGATTAGAAGCCTTATGAAAGTGTTTCCATGTTTAGAAATTGCATTGGATGCGCAGGGTGGTGGTATTGCTGTTATGGAGGCGCTTCATGATAAAGATAAGATACCCGAAGGAGAGGCCCCCATTTGGCCTGTAATCGAAGAAAAGGAAAAAGACACAGATGATTATGCCGGGCTCCATATCTTGCGTCTGTGTCAATTTGCGCGCGCTGATTGGCTTGCTGAGTCTAACCATGGAATGAGAAAGGACTTTGAAGATAAAATACTCTTGTTTCCATTTTTTGATAGCGCTAGTATTGGGCTATCTTTAGAAGAAGATAAAGCGGCCGGTAGGAAATACGACACCCTTGAAGACTGTGTTATGGAGATTGAAGAATTAAAAGATGAACTATCTATGATCGTAATGACACAAACTACTATGGGGCGCGAGCGCTGGGATACACCTGAAATTAAAGTGGCGGCCGGTAAAAAGAGTCGACTCCGCAAAGATCGTTACTCATCATTACTTATGGCTAATATGTCAGCAAGATGTATGTCGTTTGAGAAAGATATTGTTGAGTATGGTGCTATAGGGGGTTTTGCTCAAATTGATCCGTCTTTAAAGTTTCAGAATGAGAAATTATACCACGGTCCAGCATGGTTTGCAGAAAAAGTGCAAGACTTGTATTAATTGTGTATAATGTAATTAGCGATCTGATTCTTAATATTATTGACGGAGATCAATATAAATGTCCAACTCATCACTGTACCGAACATGGGATAGCGACTCACAACGACAAGAAGCGTATTCTCAAACTGCTGATACTCTTGATGCTTATGATGGTATCCAAAAAGCTGTAGGCTATGGGCGACGAACAAGCTATATTGATGTTGAGCCCAATAGGTCTGTAAGAACAAGTTTTCTTCGTCAAGATTATGACAACTTTCGTCCGGGTGAATCGGTTTCTAATCAACAGAAGCGCATCATTAAGATGTGTATGCAGGCGTATGATAAAGTGGGAATCATACGTAATGTAATTGATTTGATGGGCGATTTTGCTTCTCAGGGTTTGGTGTTGGTGCATCCAAATAAAACCATAGAAAAGTTTTACCGTAAATGGTTTCAGCAAATTGGTGGTATTGATAGATCTGAAAGGTTTTTAAATTACCTTTATAGATGTGGTAATGTGATTGTCAAAAGAAAGACAGCTAAACTTAATGCGGCGCGGGAGCGTGAATTACGAAAATCCGTAGCGGCAGATTTAGAGATTGTAGATCTCAAGGTTAAAAAGCGTGAAGTTCCGTGGTCATATGACTTTCTAAATCCTTTAGCTGTGGATGTTAAAGATTATGGCACACAGGTAGTAGGTAAGCCTGAATATGTGTTAAACCTGTCTAAGTATACTTATGAATCATTGGTTAAAAGCTCGAACCTTAGTAAGGTCATCTTTAAAACGCTTCCGAATGATTTGCAGCGCAGGCTTGATAATGGTGATCGCACTATTCCTCTAGATTTAGAAGAAGTTGGGTTTTATCATTACAAAAAGGATGATTGGCTATTATGGGCCAACCCCATGATTTATGCGATTCTTGACGATATTATTATGCTTGAGAAGATGAAGCTTGCCGATCTTGCTGCGCTCGATGGTGCAATCTCTAACGTTCGATTATGGACGGTTGGCGATCTAGATCATAAGATTATTCCCACTAAAGCCGCTATTAATAAGCTTAGAGATATTCTAGCTAGTAATGTTGGTGGTGGTACAATGGACTTGGTGTGGGGGCCTGAGTTAAAGTTTACAGAAAGCCAATCTCAGGTATATAGATTTTTGGGGGCCGAAAAATATCAACCAGTTCTTACTAGTATTTATGCTGGTCTTGGTATTCCTCCCACCCTCACTGGAGCTAATACCAGTGGGGGGTATACTAATAATTTTGTATCGCTTAAAACGCTGATTGAGCGATTAGAGTATGGGCGAGAGATTCTGACTAATTTCTGGCGTCATGAGATTAAGATTGTGCAAAAGGCTATGGGTTTTAGATTTCCAGCCGAGATTCACTTTGATTCAATTGTACTATCTGATGAAGCGGCTCAAAAGCAGTTACTGATTAATTTGGCAGATAGGGACATTATTTCACAGGAGACACTTTTGGAAAGATTTAGAGAATTACCCGGAATTGAGCGTATTCGTGTTCGACGAGAAGAGCGCGAACGTACTAATGATACTAGCGCACCTAAAAAGGCGGGACCGTATCATAATCCTCAACATAAAGAGGACATGGCAAAAATTGGTATTACTAAAGATGTTTTGGATACCGAGGAGTACTTTGATAAACTGGGTCTGCCTTCAGCAGATATGAGTGCAGCTCCAGTGGAGCCAGCGCCCCCCTCACAGAGCAAGAAGCCAGAACAAGAAGCTGGACGACCTAAGCTGGCTCGTGATACACAGAAACGTAAACAAAAACGAGTGCTACCTAGAAGTGGAGATGCTACTAGCGCCACGCTATGGGCCATGGAGGCTCAGGCTAAGATTTCTGATATTATATCTCCTATTGCTTTATCTCACTTCAATAAAAAGGATGTGCGCAGTTTAAACAAAGCGCAGATTGACCAATTGGAACATTTGAAGCTTTGTGTCTTAACTGGTATGCACCCCTATATGGATATCACACCAGATGCTGTTAAACAGCTCTTAGATCAGCACACTAAGCCTGCTGAAGGTTTTAATTCTTTGACAGATAGTAAAATTAACTCCTTTACTGAAGCCAATAATCGTCAACCTAATACTTCTGAGTTACGATACATATACGCATCCGCTTTTGCTGAATTGTCTGAATTTGGGCAATAAATACCGTGGATTTAATTTTTTGTGTATTATGATTCGGAGGTATCAATATGAAAATATATAAACAAGAAATTGACGATGGTTTACAGGAAGCTTTAGCTAAGAACAATACTTTAGCTTGGTGTTCTGTGGCAGAAACGTATAAACCGTCTGCTACCTTTAAATCGTCCGCTCTTGATAAATTGATTGCCGAAAATCAAGATCAAATGGATCTTTATTATTTAAAGTCCATCTTGGTTAGCACAGGTTGGAATAAAAATGATGATGTGTTTGACCCGAAGGAGACGTGGGCTGCTAAGGATACACCAGAAGATAAGCCGTTCAACTTCATGCACAACGAAAAAGACATTATTGGTCATATTACTGGTAATGTTGCAGTTGACTTTGAGGGCGCGGAACTTGATCCTGCTGGTGAGTCTCCTAAGCAGTTTAACATCTTGACTACTTCTGTGATTTATACAGAATGGAGTGACTCGGAACAGCGAGACCGCATGAACAAAATTATTGCGGAAATTGAAGATGGGAAGTGGTTCGTTTCTATGGAGTGTCTATTTCCTAACTTTGATTATGCATTGTTAGATGGGAGTGGCCAGACTAGTGTCGTTCCTCGTAACGAGGCATCCGCATTTTTAACAAAACATTTAAGATCGTATGGTGGGAATGGAATTTATGATAACTACAGAGTTGGCAGACTTTTAAGAAACTTATCGTTCTCTGGTAAAGGCTTGGTTTCAAAACCTGCTAATCCTCGTAGTGTGATACTGGATGGCAATAAGACGTTTGATGAGTCTGAAGCAAAAACTATAACTATATCTTCGTTAAGGGAGAGTAAAATGTCCGATAGTGATAAACAGATTACAGATCTGCATGCAGAATTGGCGGAAGCCAAAGCTGTTAACAAAGAACTGCAAGAGCAGTTGACCGCTGGTCAGCAAGAAGAGCTTCAAGGCCAGATTGCTGAACTGGAAGCTTCGTTAGCCTCTAAGCAAGATGAAGTAGATAAGCTCACCGAGAGCGTTGCTTCTCTTAGTGGTGAAAAGGTCACCAGCGCTGAAAGCATGAAAGAATTGGAAGAAAAACTGTCAGCGTTGGCAGATGACCTTTCTTCTAAGGAAGAAGCTTTGGCTGCCATGCAGCAAAAAGAGATTGCAGCACAACGAAAACTGCAACTCGAAGAAATCGGTTTTGAAGGTAAAGAAGCTGTTGCTACATTGGAGCAGTTTTCTGAGCTTGACGACGCTACATTCCAGCAGATTATTGCTGTGATGAAAAAGCGTTATTCAAAACAAGACGAAGAAAAAGAAGAGCCGAAGGAAGCGCCTGCCGCTCAGGCTGAGCTTGACGAAGAAGTTGACACAGCCGAAGCGAGTGAGGAAGTCTTGGAAGATGCTCAAGAATCAGAAGAAGTTGCAATTGCAGAAGCCGTTGGCACAGATGATCCTCAAGATGATTTGCGTGCAGTGGCTAGTGAATGGCTTGGTTCTGTTCTTCAATCGGTTCCGACTAACGAATAATTTCAAAGTTTATGTTTTATAAAGGAGATGTATAATGGCTCTTAAAACTGACCGTAGTACGTTACAAACCGACATTTCATTCTTTATGAATGAAGCTGCCACTCGTGGTGGTGTTGTTGCCGTTAGCACTGGTGGTTCGGGCGCATCTATGGATAATGGTGCGGCTTTGGTTACGTATGCTGCTATCCCGTCCGGTAAGGTTCCCGTTGGACTGCTGATGAATGATATGGTTAGTATTGACTTAACACGTCAACACCTTAACCAACATAAAGATGAAGTCCAAAAGGGTGGTAAGGTTACGCTTCTCCAAAAGGGATGGGTTGTAACTAATAGTCTGGAAGGTACAAGTCCTGCTGCTGGAAATGCTGCATTTTTGGCTCATAGCGGTAACTTGTCTGCGTCAGATCTTTCTAATGATGAAGGTGATGTTGATGGCTCAACTAGAGTTGTTGGTCGCTTCTTGTCAGGCGTGGATGAAGATGGTTATGCCAAAGTGTTTATTGACCTTCCCAACACCAACCTCTAAAAAACAATAACTAAAGGAGAAGTGAATATGAGTACTCAACAACGTCCATCACCCGAATTTATCGAATTACTTCGGCAGTCGGGTAGTTCTGATAAAGCGGTTGCTATTGCTGCTCAGCGTGAAATCGCTAAAGCTCTTGAGACCCCCCTTCGTAAGGGTGTCTTGTTTGGCGATATCGTGACATCTATTTACGGCGCTATGCCTCTCGAACCCGGTGCCACACCTGAATTTCCATTGGATCTTCTGGCTCCCGGTACTGAGATGGAGCACATTGCCTATACGAATCCCGGTAATGGAAGAATTCCAGAACGGCACGTCGAAGGTGATTACGTTATGATTAACACTTACGGCATTACTAGCTCGATTGATTTCTTGCTTAAGTATGCTCGTGAAGCTAATTGGAACGTTGTGGCTCGCGCCATGCAAGTGCTTGAATCCTCGTTCGTTAAGAAAATTAACGACGATGGTTGGCACACACTGTTGGCCGCCGCAGTTGATCGTAATATCTTGGTTTACGATGCTGATGCTGCTGCTGGTCAATTTACTAAGCGCTTGGTTAGTCTTATGAAGACTGTCATGCGTCGTAATGGTGGCGGTAATAGTAATACCGCTCCGGGTCGCTTGAGCGATCTCTATTGCTCGCCTGAAGCAATTGAAGATATTCGTAACTGGGGTGTTGATCAGTTGGACGAAGTTTCTCGACGAGAAATTTATGTTGCTTCTGACAATGGTCCTGCTCTTACGCGCATCTTTGGCGTGAATTTGCACGATGTCTTTGAATTTGGTGATGGTCAGGAATATCAGACCTACTTCACTAGTGATCTCAGCGGTTCTCTCGCAACTAGCGATGTTGAACTCGTGATTGGCTTGGATCAAGGGGCTAATGATAGCTTTGTGATGCCGGTCAAGAAAAACGTTGAGATCTTTGAAGATGAAGGTCTTCATCGTCAT
>Ga0114934_10002187_pt1 | contig 12546 bp, 12 predicted proteins | sample 4SBtaG_2_FD_99695 | JGI IMG/M metagenome (GOLD analysis project Ga0114934, IMG submission 99695) | Deep subsurface microbial communities from Kolumbo volcano to uncover new lineages of life (NeLLi) - 4SBTROV10_white metaG | ecosystem: Environmental > Aquatic > Marine > Volcanic ... | reverse complement strand
TATTGTCTCTTCTGCTTAGCACAAAGTCGTTACCAACAATGCACCAGAAGGTAGGAAGAAAACTAACAGAAAGTTTTATCGATGCTTAACCGACATCGAATTGAGCGACTTCTTGTCGCACAGCAACAAATCAACAAATAAATTCAATTGTTCCAAATACAGAGATAGTTTATAGCAAATACCTATTTTACTATTCTAAAACTCTTAGGTCTTGGCTGGAGAAAAGAGTCTTCCGCAACTACTATTTCGATAATTAATAAGAGTAAGTTTTCGACTGCTCCATTGATATTACCTCCCCTCAACGAACAAAAACGCATAGCCAAAAAACTAGATGAACTGCTTGCCACCGTAGAGAGTATCAAATCCCACCTCGACAATGCCCCAAGCATCATCAAACGCTTCCGCCAATCCATCCTCGCCGCTGCTACCTCAGGGAAGTTGACTGAGGAGTGGAGGGAAGAGAATGGGGTTGATGATGAGTGGGAAAATTTAACTGTTAACGATGTGGCAGAAGTTGCGACTGGGAAAACACCAATAAAGTCAAATGCATCATATTATGAAAATGGTGATATTCCTTGGCTTACAAGTTCTGTAACAGGAAATGATTTTGTATATGAGACTGAAAGTTTTGTAACGCAAAAAGCAATAGATGAGTGTAAATTGAAGATATTTGGATCTAGTACATTGTTAGTTGCAATGTATGGAGAAGGAAAAACAAGAGGACAAGTAACAGAATTAACATTTCCTGCCTCAATTAATCAAGCCTGTGCTGCAATTTTAGTAGATGATGAAAAAATTGAAAAAGCATACTTGAAATTAAAACTCCAAGAAAATTATGTAGAGATAAGAATGTTAGCTGAAGGTGGTAATCAGCCTAATTTAAATCTATCAAAAGTAAGGTCGATTGCTGTTCCAACTCCATCTGTAGAAGAACAAAAAGAGATAGTATCCCAAGTAGAATCCCTCTTCGCACTAGCCGACACCCTAGAAGAAAAAATAGAAGCCGCAACAAAACGCGTAGACCGCCTCACCCAAAGCATTCTAGCCAAAGCCTTCAGAGGCGAACTTGTTCCTCAAGATCCTAACGATGAGAGTGCTGAGAAGTTGTTGGAGAGGATAAAAAGCGAAGGGTAGGTTCGTTTTTTTGTGGTAGAATTACAATATAAATATAAAGGGAGAGAAAAAATGAAAGAATTTCAAGAATTAAAAAAGAAGCAACTTGCCTATTTGAATAATGTGAATGAATTTACAGACATTGTAAATATGATGGGACAAAGTGGGGTTGATTTGTTGGAAGAAACACTTAGGAGATCTTCCTATCTTATAGATGCAGATGGTTTGGCAAAACAATTACAAAATCCAAATATCTCTTTATCTGTAGTAGCAGAAGTGGCTAATGGAAAATCTACATTTTTAAATGCACTCATCTTTAAAGACCAAGTCCTGCACAGTGGTTTGGGTGCAGTAACCGCAAGACTCTTTAAGATAGATTATGGAGAGGATTATACTTTAACCACCAACGATACTACAAATACTTATCCATCGCTTGATGTACTGAAAGATGCTGCAAGAAAGCTCAATATGGAAACTAGAGAAAAAATGGATAAAAAAAAGGAAGCTTCCGAATCTGATGTGCAGGAAGTAGGATTGACACTACCTCATAATGCATTAAAAGATGGTATTACTATCTATGATACTCCGGGGTTTGGTGCACTGGATGAAGCTTTGGTTTATCCTATTATCCAAAAATCCGTTGCAAAAAGTGATGCGGTTATTATGTTACTTGATATTTCCCAGGGTATTAAAAAAGGAGAAGATAGGTTTGTAAAAGATGTACTAAAATCCATTCCTGCAGATAAAAGATTTGTCATTTTCAATAAAATTGATGCAGCAATAAATGAAGATCAGATGCTACTCATGGGCGAAGATGAGCTAAATGAACAATTGAGAAAAGTAAAAAATGATACCTTAGATCAACTCTCACGCATCACAGGTATACCACAAGACAAAATAGTCAATTACTCTTTGTCTGCGAGTAAAGCACTTGCTGGTTTTAAACTAAAAGATCAAAAAAAGATTGATGATTCCTATTTTGAAGCATTTGAAAGTGATTTTTGGCATAGGGTTGTAAATAGTAAAAGAGAAGTATTTGAAAATAGAATCATTACCTACACTAAACTTATAGAAAACTGTTCCAATACGGTTGGCGAAGTAAAAAAGAGTCTTGAAAAAAATCATCTTGAATTAAAAAATCTACAACATGCATTAATTGAACGAAAAGCAGAGTTCTCGGCATTTTCTAACAAATCTATCTCTTCTTTAGATAGTAAAATAAAAGAGTTTACTTTAGATAACTCTACAGTTTTTAATGTTGAAACACTTTTAAGTAGCTTACAGGTTGTTTTAGAAGAGAGTGTTTATGATTCTCTTGATGACATAAACTGGGTAGATAAACTAAAAGTATGGAGTCTTAAAGATAAATATGTTTCAAAGATAGAAGCAGCACTTTTAGATGCAAAGGATGAGATTCAAGAGAGTGTTGAAACATATATGGCTGAGTTAGTATCTAAGCTCTATGAATCTCAAGAAGGTATCAACAAGACCATTAATACCATTAATAAAAAAATAGTGGATTTTAGTGATTTAGGTGTTACACCATTAGCAAATATTGATATATTGAAGCAAGATGAAAACGGACAATACAGTTTTGATCCTAACGCTAACTTCTCTGAGTATATCTCTTTAGATAAGGAAGTGTTTGTCATTATAGGAGGTATAGTTGCTGAGATTATTGCTGGTCGTTTGGTATTTCTTATTCCCGGACTTGGACTTGCCATAGGCGCTGCTTTTTTTACCATCATGAAAGTATGGAAAACTTACAATGACCCAAATAAAGAGTTGGCTAAAAAAGTAGCAAAATCAGTGACTGAAGCTCTTAGAGAGAGTTTAACGGTGGAATCATCTAAATATAGATTACAAACAAATGAAATAAAGAATGCTATGTCTTTAGCACTTCTATCGGCAAAAGCAAAACTTAAAATGATTGAAAATTCATTTGAAAATCCAGAAGAGAGAGAGCAGGAGTTGAGACAATTACAAGAGTGGGTTGGAATTATTGATGGTTTTGAAAACCAACTAGATGGATTAAAGGAGAGTAAATAATGCAATTGGATAACTTAAAGAAGATCGTGGAATCACTAGGCAATAGTGATATTGATTTTTTTATGCAACAGGTAGAAGATCTCAATACAAAAACAGATATTGAGATGGTTTTTGGCGGGACTATCTCCAATGGTAAATCAACACTTATAAATGGTCTTTTGGGTGTAGATCTACTTCCTATGAAGCTAGGTGCTACTACTTCATTGATCACGACTATACAAAAGGGTAAAGATAATATTGTTGCCACTTTGGATGATGGTTCGAAGCAGAATCATTCTTTTTCTAAAGCATCCATAGAGACTATATCTGGAAACAACAGGGTAGAGAGTATAGCTATTTTTATGGATGAGTTTCCATATCAGGGTATTAGATTTGTCGATACACCTGGTATTGATGATATTTCGGAAACAAGAGAAGGACGTACGTTTAATTATGTTCCTCTTTCTGATGCTGTCATTTTCGTAGTAGATGCCAGTAAAGGTTTAACAGCAGAAGAAGAACTCTTTTTTGAAGATAAAATTGTAAAAGCAAATAAAGATAAAATTTTTATAGTCTTAAATAAAATCGATACCATTCCTGAGGAAGTGATTGATGTTGAAAAGCTTCTCTCTTCTACTCTTGCAAATGAATATAGTGTTTATCAAATTTCAGCTCTGAAGTATCTGGCAGGAATACTGAAAGATGACAGCGAAAGAATCGAGCAGAGTGGTGTAGTAACATTGAAAAATGACTTAGATGTATATTTAAGAGGATTAGATAAAAGTAAAATTTTTAAAACTAGAATGCAAAAATCTTTAGAAAATATTTTAAAATTGGCTCATATTCAAATAGATACTTTAGTCAATAATGCTTCTAAAGATAAACCTAATATAGAATCTGAAATAGAGGATGTGAATAGAAAGATTTCGGATGCCAAAATAAAACAAGTTGAACTTGAGCAAGAGATAGAGAGTGCGGTGAATGAGATAAAAGAGTGTGTCCACCGTCATATAAGTAAATTAAAAATAGATATCGACTTAGCGATAAGAGATGTTGAAAATAAAGAATTTATGATAGATAAATTTAATGAAGAAGTCCCACAGTTATGCTCAAATATGATTGACAATATTAGAACTTGTAGTGATGGAAAACTTAAAGAGTTAAGTCTTGACTTTAAAGAGTTGGATGAGTTGCATTTGTGGGTCATTCGTAATATTGATGATATTATTGCACAGCTTGTGGGGCTACTTACATTTGTACCGAAATATGGCAAGGTTGTTGCACCTTTTGTACCAAAGATTCAAGAAGGTGTGCGTAATCTTGTTGATATGTTTGGTGGAAAAATTATACAAAGTGCAGTAGAAGATAAAGTTAAAGTGCTTTTAGACTCAATAGAAGAGAATATTAATACATCTATGACCAATTATAAAACGAATTTGTTAGCTGACTATGAACATCATCAATTAGGAGCAATTCGATCTGAACTTGTATCCTTGGAGAATTTATTTCAAATGAGTAAGGATCAAAAAGAGAATATTGAAGATCAAGTGAAATATTATCAAAAGAGTAAAAATACATTGAGTGAAGTGATTGAAAAATTGTTAATTGAAAATAATAGATAGGAATTACTGATGAACCTGGTAGTATTTTTTATCTTCACTGCAATAGGGGTCTATGTATTTTTAAAATTTACAAAAAAAGGAAAGCAATTGCATATATTTCAGTCTCCTAGAGAATTATTGTTGACTACTTATGAAGAGATAAATGAAGAGGTGCAAACCTTTATTCAACATCATGATTTTTCCAAGTATAAACCAAATGTTGGTGTGTTTGGGGAAAATTCAACAGGAAAGTCAACTTTTTTGAATGCTATGCTTGGTACTAAAGATGAGTTCAAAATGGGTTTTGGTGAAACAACAAATAAAATTACAGTTTTGTATAAAAATACAAAACCTGTACCTCCAGGAAAAAGCGGTTTTTCTCAATTACATACTCAAAAAAATTATAAAGAAATGAATTATAGACATTTAAACTATATGAATCTTTTTGATATACCTGGCTTTGGACAACAGTTTTCACACGATGAGCTTGCAAAAGTTATAGAGGAGATGGATGTCATCTTCTGGTTTATTGATGCTTCCAAGGGTGTTAAAAAAGATGATAAACTTTTTTTGGAAAATATAAAAGGCTTAGATACAAAAGTCATTATAGTCCTTAATAAGATTGATGCCATTTCAGAAAATGATGAGATAGAAAATTTACTTAAAGAGATCAATACTGAAATATCAAAGATTAAAACTTTTTTTAAAGATGAAAATGTAATGGAAAATTTAGTGACTGTTTTTCCTTTTAGTGCAACAAAATCTTTAGTTGGTACAGTTAAAGGTGAAAGGGGAGCTTTTAAAGTTATTGATAAAGTTTTGGAAAATGTACTTCTTTATACTGTTTTTATTGAAAGTTATAGGGGATATGTTAGAGAATCTTTTGATTTTGATGAGGATTTAGATTTAATATTGATAAAAAATGATTTTGAGAGTGATATACTAGAAACAGTAAGTGATACAAGCTTAGATTTAGAATATGATTTAAAAGAAAATATAAGTTTTAGAGATATAATTGATCCATTTTTAAGTAAAGATGCTAAAGCAAACCCGATCGTATCAAAGTATTTATCTATATTAGAGACCAGGTTGCATAATTGTAATGAAACTTTTGCTTACAACATAAATGAAATAATAGAAGAGAAGATGAATAATATCAGTTCATTTGAGGTTTTTGGTGAAGCAGAAGTATTTGATTTTGAAATAAAGGAATCAGTCTCATTGGATATAAATATTGATTTGGATTCGATGGCATGGGATAGTTTCTGGGGAGATAGTTTTTCAGAAAATGTTGCAGACAAATTTGAGAAAAAAGTCACGAATAAAGTCAAAAGGCAACTACCTAGAATGTTAAATAAATACGATAATGATATTGCCTTGTTTGAAGAAAATTTAAAAAACAATGCTACAGAGTATGCAAATAAACTGGATAATAAATTATCAAAAACTACTGAGAAAATACAGGAACCTCTCTTAACCCTTTTGCTTAAAGAGTTGAAAGGGACATTGGAGAAAGAAGATAACATATATATTGAAAAGATGTTGAAGTTAAAATAGTATTGAATATAGTCATTATTTATAAAAACGAAATTTTATTTTGTTTTTAGAGGTTATAATAGTACTTAGTAATACAAGGATAATAATATGGGAAAATTAAATTATAGAAAAGATAAACATTTAGACTTTCTTTCTAAAGTTGATAACAAATCATTAGATGTGCTTGTGGCTATTATCACTGAAGATAAAGATGGGAATTTGAGGGACTCAGAAGACTTAACACTCCAAGATCGATATAAACAGTACAGTCCTGATCACACAAAATATTGGGATTTGATAGCGGCTGATTATCAATATTTTGGAGGAAATACACTTGTTAACAAAGCGCGAGGTGAAGGGGTTCTGTACGAAGAGATACTAACAGATACATGTAAAGATATGAAAGTTGATTTTACCAAAGATGCTTCTGTAGAAACAAAAGAAAAAGAACTGCTTTCAAAAGTATTGGCAAATGCGCTTGATAAAATGTCTGATAGTGAAAAAAAAGAGTTTCTAGATAGTGTAAATTATAAAAGTACAGATTTTAGCAAACAAGCTATTTTAGGCGCAATTCAAGGGGCAATGGGTGCAGGTGGTTTTGCATCATATCAATTGGCTGTAGTTGTTGCAAATGCAATTGCCAAACAGTTAGTGGGGCATGGATTATCATTGGCAACCAATGCAGGCTTGGTTAAAGCAATTGGGATTGTCTCAGGACCTATTGGATGGGTACTTACCGCTACATGGACAGCCGTAGATTTGGCAGGTCCCGCAAAAAGAGTCACTATACCTGCTACGATCTATATTGCTGCTCTAAGACAAGCAGAACTTAACAGGCAAGCATATGAAAAAAAAAGAAAGGCTGAAAAACTGAAAGAGTATGAGAGGCTGAAAGCAAAACCTCTTAATTTAAAAAATAAATGGATTATTTTGTCCATTATTATTTTGATATTATCAATCGTCTTTTATATGTACACATTATTTTTATCTACAGATAAGATGAATAAGGAGATTCGTATGTTTGATAAACATCAAATGGTTTTTCAAAAAGTTTTTTTTGATAAATATCTTATATATGGAAATGTATTTGAATCTAGAAATGAAAAAAGAGATAAATTTACAAGACAAATTATAATGTATGTGTCCGGTACTGTAGAGGTAAGTGTAAATACAGATCAATTGACATTTGATAAAAATACCGGAAAGGTTACCTATTATGCAAATGACAAAAATTCACCATTTGATGTAGCCATATATATTCCTGAAAAAAACATCAAAATTGTTGATCAAATCTATCCTAAATCTATTGATATTTCTGATTCTGTGGCAATAGCTAGTGTTATGGGAATTGCAGGTGCAGTTATGGGAGCATCAGTATTTAAGAAGGGAATTGTTCCTATGGGTAAATTAAGTAGTTTGCAAGGCATGGCGATAGGAACTGCTCTTGGAGGTGCAGGAGGAATTGCAGTTGGGTTAAATACAAAAGGGATGAAATTTAGAACAATGTTTGGAGTGAAGGAGAAAGATGAAATCATGGTAAAAGCCGAGGATCTTATTGCATTTAGCCTTCAAAATGATAAAAAAATGGTTGAAAAATATAAAAAAAACTTCTCTAAAATAATGATGGCACAAGTAGAAAGACAGGGAATGAAATTTTCAGGAGTATATTATGAAGAAAAATAGTTTTTTATTTTGTGCAGATAAAACAAAATGTCTAACATTAATTATTGTGTTTATTTCTTTAGTTTTTGTAGGAATAGGAACCTTTCAATATTTTTATAAAGATATCTTAATTTCTTCTGCCACAAATGTCCTTAAGATTAAAAATACAGAGAAAATAGAATCAGGTATGGTAAATAGCGACTTTTATTATAGGGTTGCAAAATATAGTCAGGGAAAAGTGATAGCAGAGTATTCTGAACTTGTACCTGTAACTGCAACGATGGAATATGATATAAATCATTTATCTGTTACAAATCGTACTGTTCCTGCTGTTAAGCTAAAGACTGAAATAGATAGAAAAAGTAGTATTTATCTTTTAAATAATCGCAGTGATCTACTGACGAAAGAATCAAAAAGTTTGAAAAAATTTTCTGAATCATATGCAGAAATTATAGCAACACAAGATCCTGATTATATTAAAAACAGTGATAAACAAGTTTTGGAAATTCTTCAAAATATATTTAACAGATCATTTAAAGTTCAATCTACAAATATTGCAGATTTTTATAAAAATATTAAAATTCCACTTCTGCCTAATTTAAGAATTAATTATTATAAAAAAGATAATGCTTTTAATGTTATAGACAATGTTTCTAGTGAATGGAAGCCAAATATTGTTGAGTGGAGAAATAGTAATGGAGACAAGATTGAACTCCAACTACTTTTCAATAGAAAAAATATGACAATTGGAAAAATGATAAAACATATTATTTCAAACTTCACTGGTGATTTCATTAGAGTTTCTAATTATAATAAAAAGTATGAAAGCACTTTATATTTCACATATAAAAAAGGTGAAAATAAAATAAAAGGTTATTATATAGATGAAAGTAGTGGTGATGTTTATCTTCTAATGCTGCATACAATTCATTCCAATAGACTCATGAAAAGCTTAGATGACTACTTAAAAATTGCTATGGGGATAAGTTTTTCTTCTGGTAATAAAAAAAATATATTTTACACCATGCAAAAGAATATAGAAAGCAAAAAAGAATTTTTTTGCACAGATGATTTTTTAGATAAAGTTGAAAATTATAATGATATTTATGATGAATTAAATAAATATCACTTATCTAGCAACTATGGTTTAAAAAAACTAAATATTCAAAATATTTGCTATAGAAAATCTAATAAGAAATGGTTGGATTTTTATCAAATATTTAAAGAAAAATTTGGTGACTATCCAAGTAGAAAATCTACAGTGTATTTTAGTAATTTATTTTCAAGAATGAATAAACTAGATAGGTATTTCAGTCAAGAAAAAGATAATGTACGTGAGAATATAGGTATAGTTAATAGTTTAATAGGGATACCATATGATTATGTCGAAATTAAGGCAGCCGTAAGAGTGAAAAATAAATATAGAAAGGATAGTTTTTGAAAAAAGGATTTACAATGTATGAGTTAATAGTGGGTATAGTTGTTTTTTCAGTAATGGTTTTTTTTGCATATAAATATTTTTCTTCAGCACCATCTGAGGAATCTATAACTATTGAACAAGAAATTGATAATAGATAAAACTTAATATTATGAGCGAAATAAGCAAAGAACAACAAAGCAAATCAGTAGAGCTTAGGGACTCTCTAGCCAAAGGCTTTAATGAAGAAGAAGCTGAAGAGTTTGCTTCGGCACACAAAGATAATAGCTGGTATGAAGACTTTATGCTTCTTTTTAAGATGATCACTGCATCTGATTATACTATATCCAATAAAACAAAGCTTGTCATAGCAGGGACATTGGCATATGTGGTACTTCCTATAGATGTGATTCCGGACTTTATTCCTGTTGTAGGGTGGCTCGATGATGCTTTTGTTTTGGGATTGGCGATGACTACACTGAGCGAAGAGATAAAGAACTTCAAAAAGTACATGGCTGGGTCTGATGTATGATAACAGTACCTTTGAGGAAGTGGTTCTGCTGCTGCGACAGGGAGGCAGATACAGTACGAAAGAGTTGAGTATTAAATTTGGTGTTACCCAAAAAACTATTCAAAATTACATGAAAGAGCTTCGGGAGAAATCTGGTCTTGTAAAAGATAAAACAAAATACTACTACCCCGATGAATTTCGTAATGTAGATATACATGAGAGAGTACAAATGAGCACCGCTTTGATGATAGCTCTCTATAGGCAGTCCATACCCGAACTTAAAGAGAGTGTACTCTCTAACTTTAAAGCGTTGCCAAAAGAACATAATGCATTTTTGTTTGATATAAATTTTGAAGAGATAGAAAATGAAATTTTATTTAACCAACTAGTCTCTGCGGTTATCAATAATAAAGCTGTCTCTTTTGACTATACAAATAAAAATAATATTTTATCACAAAAAAATGTTTATCCTCTCAAAGTTACCAATATGCTAGGATACTGGTATGTGTTAGGGTATGACTTGGAAGATGAAAAAATAAAATCATTTTATATTAAATCGATTTGCAAGCTTTCCTTGTTTGAAGAAAGTTTTTTGACAGAACAAGAAATAAAGGCGTTGTCATACAGTACATCAGAGATTGAGTCACCTTGGTTTTCTGAAGATAGCAAAAGTGTATTGTTGGAGATTACAGGTGATGCGATGCTTTACCTAAAAAGAAAAACTGATGCTACACTTAATATTGTCAAAGAGTCGGATGATCATATTTTGGCAAAGATGCAATACTACAATGATACAGAAATATTGGTATTTGTAAAAAAATGGCTTCCGTTTATCACTATAAAAGATAATGAGCCTTTAAAACAAAAACTGCAAAATATACTGACCGCTTCTCTTAAAAATTATTCTTAGAGGCGCCCTTAATGATAAAAACGAAACCTTACTTCGTTTTTTTTAAATATACTATGTCATGCTAAATAAAGGAGCAAGACATGCATGAATCACTACACATAAACCAAAGAGCAAGACAAAGAGGTATCACCAAGCAGATGATTGATCTTACTTTAAAGTATGGGAAGCTAAAGGGGGATAAGATCAGGTTGGGGACAAGACGCATTAAAGAGTTGCTGCGTACTAAAGCTGAACTTAAATCAGAGCTGCTGAAGCTTATGGATAAAGGCGGTTTAGTAGTGGTTTTTTCAGGAGCTACGCTTATCACTGCGTATGTATGGAGATAGTATGTTGAAAATATTACTGGTCATTGTAGCGATTATATTTCTTGCAGGGTTTCTTGCAGGAGCTGCATTTGAAAAGTAGGAAGGAAAAAAATGCTTAAAAAAGTAAAAGATGCTGCACTCTCAAAAGGTGTTCAAATTACCATAAATAATCAAATCAAGGAGTATGGGAAAATGCTAAAACTCAATCTGGATTCAAAACAAAAAAGCATAGAGATGGAAGTGATGCTAGAGGGGGAATATGAACCCCTTTCTCTTCATGTAAGAAACTATGAAATGACAGAAGAGAATGGTAAACATTTCTTAAAAGTACGCGGAGTCACTACTTCAAGAGCCTGGATCAATATTATAGCTTCTTCTTATTTGGAAGGTAAAACTTTTGAAGTGCCGGCAAAGTATGCAAAAATGCTGAAGGTTGTCATATGACAAAGCTTTATCCACTACAGGTTATTGCACTCGATAAGATTGCGCATCAGGCATTAGACCTTTCAAAACTGACTAGATTTGATGAAACAGTAAAAACTGAGCCTAAACTTCTATCTTCAGTTATAATTACTGATCATCATCAAATATTTGTATTTGCTGAACTAAGTGATGCAATCATAAAGGAGATAGAAGAAGCGCTTTCTCAAGCAGACGAACCCATTGTCCTTTTGCCGGAAATACTCAAAGATTCAGAGTATGTAAAGCAGTTACTTCTGATAGGCACACGAATTATATTTGCTCCTTCGGATAGTCTTATTTCTGCCTCTCTGTCTCAAATACTTAAGGTACTGGAGTTGATGTTTTATAGGAGTAAATCAGAAATGGAAATAGCAGCTAGTCATAAAGATATTTATGAGATCCTCAAAAGAGGAACAATATCGGAATTTTATGAAGGTTCTGGGGATAATACTATCAATGTAATGACGAGTGCCGTGAATATACCTAAAAGTTTTAATGATGTCTCTTCGGCTTTTGTTTTATATGAAGTGTATGAAAACTTTCCACTAATGGAAATAGCAATATCAATGGATATGCTTCTCGATGATACCTTACCGGAAGATTGCGAAGTAATATTTGCTACGCGCAACACACATACCAATATGGATCATATAAAAATTACCTGTATGGTTACTCGATATTATGATTTTGCAAGTGCTTTACAATTTTTGTCTTAGAGTATGAATTCTATGATAAGACATCATAAAAAGTGGCATTTTATATGTTGTTAAGATGTATTATACTTTAGATATGAAAAACAGTAGAAGAATATTTTTACAGGGTAAGTGATGATATCTTAATCCGAAAGGATTGAGTATATATTTTAAAAAAGGAAGATAGATTATGGGTGCGGATAAACAAAGGTACAAAAGCGGACATAGATATTCTTCAAGCTCTTAAAAATAGCTCTATAATTTACTATAATTTTTTTAATTTCTTTGGAACACATGATTTTACAAGCT
>Ga0114934_10002186_pt1 | contig 12550 bp, 10 predicted proteins | sample 4SBtaG_2_FD_99695 | JGI IMG/M metagenome (GOLD analysis project Ga0114934, IMG submission 99695) | Deep subsurface microbial communities from Kolumbo volcano to uncover new lineages of life (NeLLi) - 4SBTROV10_white metaG | ecosystem: Environmental > Aquatic > Marine > Volcanic ... | reverse complement strand
CTTTTTACGAGATTATCAATATTGACGGACTCGCAAAAAGCTTTTCATGGTGACCAATCACCACTGTATCAGCAAATAACTCGTTAATCATTTCAAACAGTTGTAAACGACTTATTTGGAAGTCGGTCAACCGGCCGGGACGACTCCCTCACCGGCCGGAGGTAGGGGTGGAACCATCCGAATTTATTTCAGATGGCAGGGGAGGAGAAATCCTCCCCTGCCGAGCAAAAAGGCGCAAAGCGACTTTTTGCGAGATCATCAATCTTAGATACTCAGAATAAATAATAAACGGACAACAAGTCAAGCGTTTCCTTATTGACAAAATGAGATTGACAATCAATGCCCCCCTTCCTATATATACACAGCATTTAGGGTCAGAAGGAGAAGATTATGAACCTTGAAAATCTCAAAATAGGCTTTATCGGTGCCGGCAACATGGGAGGCGCCATGATCGGTGCACTTGTCCGGTCAAAGGTGCCGCCATCCAATATTATTGTATACGACAAAAACGAAGCCAGGGCAAATGAGATTAAAAATACTTATGACATCCGGATTGCAGCATCTAACCCTGATATCATCCTGCAATCGGATATCGTGGTGTTCGCGGTCAAGCCCCAGATTATAAATCAGGTTCTGAAAGAGCTGGTTTCAGACGATTTTGCCGCAAACTTTTCCACAAAAAAAATACTCGTATCCATTGCCGCGGGAATCCCCATAAGCCGCATTGAGGGTATCATCTATCCTGCGTTGACAGAACAGAACAGGAAGAGGACGGCGATCATCCGGGTAATGCCGAACACCCCGGCACTTGTGGGCGCGGCCATGTCGGCCATGTGCGCAAACGATCATGCAGTCGATAAGGACATCGCTATTGTAAGAAAACTGCTTTCATTTATGGGGGACGTAATTACCTGCCCGGAAAGCCTCATGGATGCGGTAACGGCTGTTTCCGGCTCGGGGCCCGCCTATTGTTTTTTCCTTGCTGAAGCCATGATCCATGCGGCTGTTTTACTGGGATTTTCAAAAGAGGATGCCCGGAAACTCACCTTATCAACTCTTTCGGGCGCCGTAAGGCTAATGGCCGAAGATGGAAGCGACCCGGAAACCCTGAGAGCCAGGGTAACATCTCCGGGCGGGACAACTGAAGCAGCCATAAGGGTATTGGATCAAAACGGCGTGAAAGAGAGTATAGTTTCTGCAATCAGGGCTGCCGCGGAAAGATCGGCTCAATTAAGCAAAATCGATTAACCAATGGCATTAGGCCATAAATGATAGGGTAAGTTAATGTTTTCAGAACAGGTTTCTTTTATATCGGCCTTTATTGCAGGATTTTTGTCATTTCTCTCCCCCTGCGTACTACCCCTCATACCGGCATACTTCACCTTTATAACAGGCTACTCAATAGAGGAACTGACGGAAAATCCGAATATGAAAATCAGGCGGGATGTATTTTTATCCACAGTCTTTTTTATCGCCGGGTTTTCGCTGGTTTTTATTCTCATGGGCGTGTTGGTCTCATTTATAGGTGATGCCGTCAATCAATACCGGAGTTACATACGTATAATAGGCGGAATTCTCATTATTTTTCTTGGGCTCCATATAAGCGGCCTCATCCACTTCAAAAAACTCGATGTTGAAAAACGGATCCAGCTTGAATCCCGACCTCTACACTTTTTCGGTCCGTTTATCGTGGGAATGGCCTTCGGCGCTGGATGGAGCCCGTGCATCGGCCCGCTTCTCGGCTCCATATTAGCCATTGCAGCCACGCGCGAGACTGTACTTCAGGGCGTTGCACTATTATCTGTTTATGCGGCCGGCCTTGCTATACCATTTATGATCATCGCTTTTTTCATCCAGTTTCTCTTAAGCTTTATAAAAAAGGCATCCGGTGCGCTTCGATATATCAACCCGGTTGCAGGAACACTTTTGATCGTCGTGGGAGTTTTACTTTTAACCGATAAATTTTCGTTTTTCATAAACATTTAGACTACAAGGCGAATCACTCATGTATAAACGATATGTATCGACGATAATGATAGCGGCCATAATTTCTCTTTTTTTTGCATCTGTCCCGGCCGTGGCCGAATCTTCAGAAATCCACTGGTTTTCTTACGACAAGGGAATAAAGAAGATGAAGGCAGAACATAAAAAAGGCTATATACACTTTTACACCAAATGGTGTACCTATTGTAAGATAATGGAAAAAAAGACATTTACCAACAAACGTGTCATAGATTATTTAAACAAAAATTTCGTCCCCATAAGGATTAATGCCCAAAACAAGGCAGAGATTGATCTTGTCAGGAAATACGCGGCCTACAGGTACCCCGGAAACTACTTTATAAATGCAGACGGCTCCGGGATCGGCAGCCGGCCGGGGTTCATCCCCCCCGACCTTTTCCTATCCATCCTGAAATACATTAATACCGAAAACTACAAAAAAATGTCTTTTTCAGATTATATGAAAAAAAATAAATGATATCCAAAAAAACGGTTATTGCCCTCAAACGCGTTTTATCCATAAATCATTCGGGGATAAACACCCGGGCACAAAATTTCGCCGTCGTTATTCTGCCAGTTTTCGAAAAAGAGAAAGTTCCGCACATTCTTGCGATTTTAAAGGCAGACAACAAGGAATATCCATGGAGCAACCAGGTGGCACTGCCCGGGGGTCATGTTGATAAATCCGATAAAAGTCCTCTTTTGGCCGGTTTGAGAGAAATCAAAGAAGAGCTCGGCATAAGTCCTGAGCATCTTGATGTGATGGGCTCCATGGGACATTTTCAGACCATCCTTGATACGGACATAGAGGTTTTTGTCGCCGCTTGGGACGGGTTTGAACGCGATCTCGAATTCGATAAAAAAGAAATTTCCAAAATCTTAAAAATACCGATCCCCTTGCTCGCCGCCCGCCACGTTTCAGCAGATTTTTCAAATCGCATTCCGGCCATAGATGAGCTTATCTATCCTTTTTGCGGCATCGATATATGGGGCGTTACCGCAAGAATCTTTCACGCCTTTCTCGAAAGCCTGCCGCCGGATTTTTTGCAGGCAATGATAAACGCTGCATAAAAAATTTTTCGTAATTGTTCACAGTACATGTAATCTGCTTTGTTCCGAACACTTCTGCATACCCGGCCACTTGCATCTGTCACTTACTGTAAACGATTACCGTACCCGGCTTGTGGTCGTTTTTTTAACCCTTATGATTGACGGACTCGCAAAAAGTCCGTCAACCGGCTGGGGCGCTTTGCGCGCCGGCCGGAGGTGGGGGTGGAAGTGTCCGAATTTATTTCGGATGGCGGGGGAGGAAATTTCCTCCCCCGTCGAGCAAAAAGGCGCAAAGCGACTTTTTGCGAGATCATCATGATTGACGGACTCGTAAAAAGCTTTTCATGGTGAAAAATCACCGCTGTATCAACAAATAACGCCTGTATTGTAGGCCGGGTTTCTTACCCGGCAATTGGCGGGTTCTATTTGTCGGGAATGGAATCCCGACCTACAATTTGTTTCATCGTCAACAATGGTGATCTCGTAAAAAGCTTTTCATGGTGACAAATCACAACTGTATCAGCAAATAACTCGTCTATCATTTCAAATAGTTGCAAACGACTTATTTGGAAGGCGCAGAGCGATTTTTTACGAGATCGTCATGATTGATTACAATTTTTCAATAGATATCTTGCACTCTTTTTTGCAGGCATCGAATCATCTTTCAACACTTCATTCATTCTTACCTAAATACAATATATAGATTTTTTTCTTGACACACCTCAATATATTGGATATATAATAGTCGAAAATTTCAATTCATCATACCAAGGGGGAAACGATCAAATGTTTAAGCAGATCAAAAAACGAGACGGCAGGATTGTCGATTTCGATTCTTCAAAAATCACCTCTGCAATCGCGAAAGCGGGTAAAGCAACAGGGGAATTCGACGAAAAAATTGCAAAGCGATTGACTCTCAGGGTATTGACCCTTGCCCAAGCGATGAATCTCGCCGTGCCTCCCAGTGTTGAGGAGATACAGGATATTGTTGAACGCGTACTTATCGAATCACCATATTATAAATCGGCCAAAGCCTATATCATATACCGGGAACAGCATGCCCAGTTGAGAAGCATCACCACCAAGGCCAATATCGATCTTGTGGAAAATTATGTCCAGAAACTGGACTGGAAAATAAAAGAAAACAGCAATATGAGCTTTTCTCTCCAGGGGCTCAACAACTATATATCCTCTGATATTACAGCAGAATACTGGCTAAACAGGATTTATCCCCCTGAAATCAGAAATGCCCATAAAAAAGGAGATCTCCACATTCATGATCTCAGTTTATTGTCGGTTTATTGTGTTGGATGGGATCTCCAGGATATCTTGAAAATGGGATTCATGGGTGTTCCGGGAAAAATCGAAAGTTCACCTCCCAAACACTTACGATCAGCTCTGGGACAAGTTGTAAACTTCTTTTACACCCTTCAAGGAGAAGCAGCAGGTGCCCAGGCCGTATCCAATTTCGATACACTTTTGGCGCCGTTTATCCGCTATGACAACCTGTCATACAAGGATGTAAAACAGGCGCTCCAGGAATTTGTTTTCAATATCAACATCCCGACAAGGGTCGGTTTTCAAACTCCGTTTACAAACATAACATTAGACCTTGAGGTTCCTTCGATCCTCAAGGATTCTCCCGTTATTATCGGCGGTGAATACAAGTCGGAATGTTATGGAGAATTTCAGGCGGAAATGGATTTGCTCAATCGGGCATTTGCGGAAGTCATGATCGAAGGGGATGCGAGGGGTCGTGTTTTCACGTTTCCCATCCCCACATACAATATCACCAAAGATTTTGACTGGGATAATCCCAACCATGAAAACATCTGGAAAATGGCGGGGAAATACGGTATCCCCTATTTCTCGAATTTCGTTAATTCAGACATGTCGCCGGAAGATGCCAGATCCATGTGCTGCCGGCTCCGCCTGGACAACCGGGAATTGCAGAAACGGGGCGGCGGACTCTTCGGCGCAAATCCCCTCACCGGCTCCATCGGGGTTGTGACCATCAATTTGCCGAGAATAGGTTTTCTGGCCGATACAAAGGAGGCCTTTTTCAAGCGAATCGAGGACATCTGCGATATTGCTAAAAAAAGCCTTGTGATCAAAAGGAAAATACTCGAGCATTTCACAGAGGAAGGCCTGTATCCATACTCTAAATTCTATCTCAGGGCCATAAAAGAACGGACCGGGAAGTACTGGAGTAACCATTTCTCCACCATAGGCATTATCGGCATGAACGAGGCGTGTATCAATTTCATGGGAGAGGATATCGGCCAGGAAGGGGGACGCATGTTTGCCATAGAAGTCCTCGATTTTCTCAGAAAAAAGCTTGAAAAAATCCAGGAAGAAACCGGAGAAATATTTAACCTTGAAGCCACACCCGGGGAAGGTACGGCCTTCAGGCTGGCAATGATCGACAAACAGATGTTTCCGGATATAATCTGTGCGAATGAAACCGATTTCCGCAGCAGCGGGGCTGATCCCTTTTACACAAATTCAAGCCAGCTTCCCGTAAATTATACCAGCGACCTGTTTGAAGCCCTCGAACTGCAGGATGAATTACAGACAAAATATACCGGGGGAACCGTTTTTCACATCTTTCTCGGCGAAGAGATTCACGACCAGAAATCGGCAAAAAATCTTGTCCGGAAAATAACAACCAACTTTCACATGCCGTATTTTACCATTACCCCCACATTTTCCGTTTGCATAAACCATGGATATTTATCAGGACATCACGAGAAATGTCCTGAATGCCATGCAGAAACCGAGGTCTATTCCCGGGTGGTCGGCTATCTCCGGCCCGTCAAGCAATGGAACAACGGCAAACAAGCCGAATTCGGCATGAGAAAAACTTTCAGGCTTGCGTCATGATATCATTATGAAAATCGGTGGTCTTCAAAAAGTTTCATTAATCGATTTTTCGCCTAATATCTCATGCGTTGTTTTCACCATTGGCTGCAACTTCAGGTGCCCATACTGCCATAATCCCCAACTGGTATTGACCGGAAAAAAACCGGCCCTGCAAATCGGCGAAAATGCGCTTTTCGAGTTTCTCGAAAAGCGCAAAAAATATTTAGACGGCGTGGTGATTACAGGCGGCGAACCAACACTACAGGCAGACCTCGCAGACTTTATATGCAGAATCAAAGACATGGGATTTCAGGTAAAGCTGGATACCAACGGCAGCAATCCTTCCAAAATCGAAGAACTGATTGACAAAAACCTTCTCGATTTTATCGCCATGGATATCAAGACGGATCCGGAACGATACAAAAAAGATGTAAAGGCGTTATGCAATCCTGAAGAGATCTTTTCTTCAATTGAGATCATCAAAAAATCAGGGCTTGCACACGAATTCAGGACAACATGCGTAAAGCCCATGATCAGCCTCGATACAATCAGAAAGATCGCCGGTCTCGTTAAAGGTGCCGATCAGTACGCGCTTCAGGCTGCACACTCTGACAATGTCCTTGATCCATCTTTTTTTTATCAAAAAAATCGAATCTGTGGAAAAGAGGAAATGGAAACCTTTAAAAAGATATTGGATTCCTCAGTACGCTCATGTATTATACGATGATATTACGGATTGGCTTTGCCAAGTGGTATGCTGCAAAAAGATAGGAGTTTAGAAATTGGTATTTTTACAACTCATTAAAATTTTGTGTATTTTTATAGGCGCCGTTCTTCTCGGAAACATGTTTTTAGAAGAAGTAAAAAAAGCAAAAATGGCGCATAAACCATGGTATGCGCCATATCTTACCCTCCCCGGTATACTGATTATCATTGCAATCCTTCTACCGGTTTTAATAGGGATATTCTGAATAAAAATTTCCCTTCCAGATATACTGTTAAAAATCAAAATTACAATTCCTTTCCCTCCCTTTCCAATAGATCCCGGTACCAAACCGCAAAATCGAACATCCCCAGGAATCGCTCATCATTGTTGATAATACCTAGGCACAGGTCAAAGGCGCCCTTTCTGTAATCGTTTCCATGGGCATCCAGATCCCGACCGCTTGCTTCCATGTAATAGAAAAACTCCCGGATCAACATCTGTGAGGTCCGGCGGGTTTTGTCCCTCCTCATATCAATAGGATCTTTTGGCATTATAAAGGGGTCCCACTTTTCGTACCCTTTTTTTAAAATTTGCTTCTGACGGCGTGGGGACATGGAATCAAAGATGGCCTTTTTAAGCTCTTCACGACGATCTTCCATGATTTTAATCTCCTTTTTCTTCTTTCTTATTTGGTATTCCAAGGTATTCGTCGTCATATTCGGTCAAAAGCGCCATTGAAACGGGCACAAGCACGTCAAATAGCCGATCATATTTTGAGTCAATAGCACGCACGAATTCCTCTGAAAGCTTTATCAACCGGCTATGGATGGTATCCATATTTATCGTGGGATACGCATCGCCCTGTTTAAATCCTGTTTTACCGCAGGTAAAGCCTTTACCGCCAATGGCAAGGGGCACACCATATATCCTGCATACAATCGGACGGTATGGATATAAGAGGCATTGATCCGCATCGGTAAGAAGTGGACACCGGACTCTTTCACGCGACATCTCCTGGACAACCTCGTTCTCATCCGTACCGTTTTTAACCGATTTGTACGCATCTTTTTTGATGCGATAAATCCTCCTGTCTGCCGCATTCGCTTTTTCTTCGATCTCCGCCCGGAGATCTCCTGAAATCATTTGATCAAAATGGTACTTAAGATACATGGCCTCTATCAGGCTGAGATCAAAAAGCGCGTAACAGCAGTCTGTGCACCCCTGCTGACAACGGACCAGATCCGGATATTTTGACTTAACCTGCGAAAACGCCCTTTCCGCGGCCGCTGCCAATGCTTCATATTTTTTAAAAAAACCGGACAATTCTTTATTCATATACACCGCCTCATTGATTTGAATAAACTTCCTGAAAAAATCGTTTATAAAAAAACAACCCGTTAAAATGATATACAATGACAAAAACCAATCGCAAACCCATCAAGGCATTTGATAAAAACCGATTCCACCCCTTTTTTATGCCATGCTCCACCCAGGCTGCCAACCATGTGTATCCCGAAAAATGCCGAAAGACCAATCTGAATATTTACAAAAACGGCCTTTAATCCTGCACCAAACCAATAAAAAACCGCTCACAGGGTTCAAAATAAGAACCGGCTACCAGCAATTAAACTCCCTTCCTTGGACCAAAGTTTACGATGATCCAACCGATCGAAAAGCCCTTTGCAGCGATGAGAAAACTTCCAAATAAGTCGTTTACAATTGTTTGAAATGATTAACGAGTTATTTGCTGATACAGTGGTGATTTATCACCATGAAAAGCTTTTTATAAAAAAAAGCCGTCATCGAATTACACATCCTCATCTCCGGCCATTGTTTCACGTGAAACATTCTGCCCCGAACATGACTTAAGAAGACTGCCATTAAAATCTTTTAAGATCTTGCAACCTATTAACGTAATTATCAAGAATTGGAAGTATAAATAGATTGTAAATCAACACAAGGTAATCGTTTATAGAAGGATCAGAGGCAAGGCACCGGGACACAAGATGTACTAGTTACTCTTAAATGCGCCGAACAAAAAAGACAAAGCACCCTGTATACGATTACGCTATTTTTTGTTTTGTAATTACATATCGGCACATAGATTTATCCATTTGCCAAAAGATCCTTGGCCAAAAAGAATAAGAAGATGCCCTAATCCAAAAAATTGCGTACAGCCGAGTTCATTTGCCCACGCAAAAACGGTTAAAAACCGAATCGAGAAGATCGGGCAAGGCCCGATGGCCGACGACCTCCATCAAGGCGTTTTCGGCATCGCGCAAATCAATTGCTGCGAGTTCAGCACCAAAACTCCCTTCTGTTTCCAGTATGTTCAGTGCGGCAGCCAAACATGAGGCAGCGGTCTCAAGTGCCTTTTTCTGTCTTAAATTCGGAACGACCAAGTCATTGGCAATATGATGATCAGAAAAAACCACATCACGAATAGCATCTTGTAATTTATCGATACCGGTATTCTCAATGCAAGATGTTTTTACTCGGACGAAATCCTCAAAAACAGAAAAATCATGAAAACCGCCTTCGCCCTGGACCAGATCCCACTTGTTGAAGACCACGATTCGCCTTTTTTTCTTACTTTCGACAAGCTTAAAAAGGTCGCGCTCGTCTTCGTTAATTGGCCTGGAAGCATCAACAACAAAAAGGATGAGATCGGCCTGTGAAATGGCCCGGGTTGCATTGTCAATGCCAAGAGCCTCAATTGATTCCGGGTTTGCCCTGAATCCGGCAGTATCGCAAAGCAGGAGGGGAATGCCACGACAAACCATGGATTCCTCAACAAAGTCCCGGGTGGTTCCGGGTATGTCGGAAACTATTACCCTGTCTTTTTCGAGGAGTCGGTTCATAAGACTCGATTTCCCGACATTAGGGCCTCCTGCGATAACTACGGAAAGCCCTTCCCTGAAGAAATTGGCTGCATGATGTTGTTCTATGAGACGCTTGACGGGGATGAAAACAGACTCCCTTATGTCGGAAGACAAGCTTTCAAAGTCGAATTCATCCTCCACGCTTTCAGGAAAATCGATTTCAGCTTCTACCAGAGCCCTCAATTCATGAAGCCTTTGAATGAGGTCGTTTACCGACCGGCCGAAACGGCCTGAAAGGTGGGCCATGGCAATATCGAGTGCCATCTCTGAACGGGCAGTGATCATATCCATAACTGCTTCGGCCTCGGTAAGATCGATCCGCCCGTTTAAAAAAGCCCGGCGCGTGAACTCCCCGGGTTCTGCAAGACGGACTCCTTCCTGCTGAATGACGAGGCCGAGAATACGCTTAAGTACCGCCGGCCCCGCATGGGCCTGTATCTCAACGATATCCTCTTTTGTATAGGAACGGGGGGCGGGCATAAAGGCAAGAAGCACTTCATCATAGGCCTGCTTGGTGGATGGATCGAAAATATGGCCGTAATGAAGATGCCAAGGCCGAAGTGAAACAGTTTTGCCTACATCAACATTCCCATCTTTTGGAACCGGACCGGGCCTGAACAGGCATGATGCAATACAAAAAGATTTCGGGCCGGAAATACGGATAATCCCGATTCCGCCGATTCCCGGAGGGGTAGCAATCGCTGCAATTGTATCAAGTTCTTTCATCTAAAGATATTATCCCGTAGGCCTAAAAACCCGCCATAATCTGTAAGAGTTTCAATGGACACATTTGAAATTTTCAAAGACAAACGGGCTTTTCCATTATGCGCAAGAAATCGCAAACACTTTGAAAGCATGCCGGGTTTTCAATCTCCTTGCATACCGGAAAATCCTGCCGGAGAGGATACCAAGGTGGATTAAACCAAGACTAGCGATGCACGATTAGAATACTTGCTGCAAAAATCTATCAGCAGCGGGATAAAAATCTCTTCATGGTGACAACTCACCATTATATCAGCAAATAACTCATTTGCCATTTCAATTTATGAAAAACGACCTGTTTGGAAGTGCTCTCCCCCGGCCGCAGCCGGGACCGAACCTATCAACAACTTTAAAAAATGCATCTGAAATCTATTTAATATCCTAGATTAATCGTAATTATCGCTAAATTTACAAATTAAGTTTTATAGCGGCTTATTAGAATACCGCAACTGCCGCTACTTTCGATCCTGCTTTTTCGTCCGGCCCTTTTTTTTGGGTATGATCAGAAGTTTCCTGAGCTCACCTTCCCCAACGCTATTGGTACGGACCGTCTTATTATTCTTAAGTGCAAGATGAACGATGCGCCGTTCCTGTGCACCAATCCGGTTGATCACCATGGTTTTTCCTGTGCGTTGGGCCTTTTTTGCAAGGTTTGATGCTAGTGTTTTAAGATCGGCCTTCCGATTTTCAATATATCCATCCACATCCACATCCACACGTGCTCTTGGGCCGAATTTCTTAAAAACGCATTTGTCGATGAGGTATTGCAAGGCATCAAGGGTCTGCCCCTTTTTACCAATGAGCCGTGCCGAATCTCCCCCTTTGATTATAAAACAAGGAGAATTTTTATCATCGGCATTGGTAATGCTTATCGTAGATTCAGGTGAAACCATATTGACGACCATTTCGATAAACGGCCGCGCCCAGGCTACTACAGCATCATTGTCAAGGCTGCCGTTTATTTCCGGTTCGGAAAAATCGGAAGCTTCATCGTTATCTGTAACGGGCCCAAAGGTCTCGTCGACCAGTGCGCTGACATCGAATCCGCCGTCCTCTGAGAAAAGCGGGGAATCCTCGGCCTCATTGACGGTCCTGTCATCATCGGTTTTGACGGGTTCTGAAAGAGTCACCCGAATAAGTGCTTTTTTTACACCAACCAGTCCGAAAATCCCGCTCGACCCGTGAGAAATGATATCATATTTCAATTCAGCGCGGGTTTTATGCAACGAGGAACAGGCTTCCTGGATTGCTTCTTCTACGCTTTTGGCCTCAAAATCAACAAAACGGCTCATATAAACATGCCTCCCGGTTAAACTGTTTTTCTTGTAATATAATATTGTTGGGAGATGGAAAGGATATTGTTCACCAACCAGTACAGAACCAGGCCGGATGGGAAATTAATGAAGATCACGGTAAAAATAACGGGCATCAGCATCATGAATTTGGCCTGGGAGGGATCTCCCGGGGGCGGAGACATTTTCTGCTGTAAAAACATCGTAATCCCCATGATAATGGTCAAAACCGGAATCCCATAGGGAGGTGACATAAAAGGTATCGAAAATTTGAAATGAAAAAGCCTGTCCGGAGCTGAAAGATCGTTTATCCAAAGGAAAAACGGGGCGTGCCGCAATTCAATGGCCGCATATAGCATGCGATAAAATGCGAAAAAAACCGGAATCTGAACCAGCATGGGGAGGCATCCGCTTAAGGGATTGACCTTGTAGGTTTTGTAAAGCCCCATGATTTCCTCGTTCATCCGTTTTTTATCGTCTTTGTATTTTTCCCGGATTTCAGCCATAAGAGGTTGAAGCTTTTTCATTTCCGCCATTGACTTGTAACTCTTATTGCCAAGCGGCCAGAAAAGAAGTTTGAAAAATATGGTCAAAAGAATAATAGCAATACCGTAATTCGGGATCAGATGCTCATAAATCATGTTCATGGCCCAGAGACATGGCTTTGCAATAAAATCAAAGAAGCCGAAATTGACCGCCTTATCAAGATGATAGCCAATCGCCTTAAGTATCGATATCTTTTTAGGTCCAAGATAAAGGGAAAACGAATAGGTTCCCTTGTTCTTAGGAGAAATGGGGGCGATCTGATTGATATGATCTATTTCGAGGCGTTTTCCGGCATTGATGGCCATGTGAACCCTTGTTGATTCATACTGCTTTCCCGGGATAAGGGTTGTCATAAAATATTGGTCTTCGAGACCGACCCATGAAACCATCCCTTCAAATTCACTCTTTTTGCGAAGACTTTTTATCTTAATTTCTTTAAGATCGTTATT
>Ga0114934_10002185_pt1 | contig 12554 bp, 9 predicted proteins | sample 4SBtaG_2_FD_99695 | JGI IMG/M metagenome (GOLD analysis project Ga0114934, IMG submission 99695) | Deep subsurface microbial communities from Kolumbo volcano to uncover new lineages of life (NeLLi) - 4SBTROV10_white metaG | ecosystem: Environmental > Aquatic > Marine > Volcanic ... | reverse complement strand
ATCTGTGCAATTATCATAGCCCAAATTTGGGTATTTCTAAATCGGGGTTTCCCGAATTGCATCCCACATCCTAACGCTCATTCATAAAAATTTTTAATGATTTTTATGAATAATTCGGGTTAAGAAAAAGAAACAGGATCAAAACCATTCACGCATCACTTGAATTAGAAGGCAATACTTTGACCATTGAGCAAATAACTGCAATCATTGAAAATAAAAAGGTAACCGGCTCTAAAAAAGACATTCTGGAAGTTAAAAACGCAATTGCTGTTTATGACTATCTGGACAAATTGAATCCGTATAAATTTGATTCATTCTGTGAGGCTCATGGGATATTAATGAATGGACTTATTGAAACAGCCGGAAAACTTAGAAGCAAACCGGTTGGAATTGTTAAGGGGGCAGAGGTTGTTCACATTGCTCCACCAAGCGAAATGATAAAACCATTAATGAAGGATTTGTTTAACTATTTAAAAAATGACGAAGACCTGGTTTTAATTAAAAGTTGTATGTTTCACTATGAAATGGAATTTATTCATCCATTCATCGACGGGAATGGTCGGATGGGTAGATTATGGCAAACGCTAATTTTAATGGACGCTTATCCTGTTTTTGAATTCCTGCCAATTGAGACTTTAATAAAAGAAAGACAAGAACAATATTATGGATCTCTTGGAAAATCTGACAATGCCGGAAAATCAACCGCATTTATTGAATTTATGCTTGAAATTATACTTGAATCGCTCGATGAATTATTAAATATTCAGAATGTCAGCTTAACGAATATTGACAGGATTAATTTATTCAAGTCAATTGTTAAAAACAACTACTTTACACGAAAAGAATATTTGAAGAATTTTCGAGAAATTTCTTCAGCGACAGCCAGCCGGGATTTGAATTTTGCTGTTGAGAATGGAATACTTGAAAAGATTGGAGATAAAAATACAACAAGATATAAATACAAATAAGCCCGAATAAATAGTGTCTATTCTATGGGTTTTCAAGATTTTTTTTCTTCAGGAATGGCTTTAAAAACTTACCGGTATATGATGCCTGGCACTTTGCAATGTCTTCGGGGGTGCCTTCTACAACAATATCGCCACCGGCGTTTCCACCTTCGGGACCAAGGTCAATAACCCAGTCGGCATGGGCAATAACTTCCGGGTTGTGCTCAATCACCATTACCGTGTTGCCGCGTGACAAGAGATTTTCAAATGCTTTTAACAATTTATTGATGTCGTGGAAATGCAGTCCTGTTGTGGGTTCATCAAAAAGAAAAACCGTATGGTTGCTATTTTCACGACTCAGAAAAAACGCTAACTTGATGCGTTGCGACTCGCCACCGCTAAGCGTTGCTGACGATTGCCCGATATGTAGATAATCCAGTCCTACCAGTTCTAAATATTTTAGTTTTTTTACAATGTTCTGAGCGGTTTTATTTTGTGTGTCTTCTCCAAAAAACAGGATAGCTTCTGCTATGGTCATCTCCAAAATGTCGTAAATATTTTTTTGGCGGTAAGTGATTTCTAAAATATGGTCTTTAAATCGTTTCCCTTCGCATGCGTCACAAATAAGATAGACATCAGCCATAAACTGCATATCTACTTTTATGACACCGTCACCCTTACAAGTTTCGCATCTGCCGCCTTCTACATTAAACGAAAAATGGGCTGGTTTCAGTCCATTGAAACGGGCTTTTTTCTGTGAGGCAAACAACAAGCGAATATCGTCCCATGCTTTAAGGTAAGTAGCAGGATTTGAGCGGCTTGATTTACCAATGGGTCTCTGATTAACATATTCTATCTGGTTTACAAGGTGCAGGTCACCTTCAATCTTTTTGAATTTTCCTGTGTCCGGCACAGGATTGCCCATTTTTTTCATCATGCCTGCATAAAATACATTATTCAGCAAGGTGCTTTTCCCTGATCCACTAACACCGGTAATGACTGTCAAAACATTGAGCGGGAATTTAACGGTTTTATCTCCTAATTTCAGATTGTGTTCCGTTGCCCCTGTAACGGCAATATAATTATTCCATGCACGGCGTTTTTGAGGGATTGGAATTTGTAATTTCCCTGATAAATATTTAGCTGTAAGCGTGTCAGCTTTTGATAGTTCTTCTTGTGTGCCGGAAAAAGTTATTTCGCCACCATATTGCCCGGCACGCGGTCCCATATCTATTACAAAATCAGCATTTCGGATAATTTCTTCATCGTGTTCCACAACCACGACGGTATTGCCTAAATCCCGCAGATTTTTCAACACTTTGATGAGCCGCTGATTGTCCCGTAAATGCAAGCCAATACTGGGTTCGTCTAAAATATATAACGAGCCGACTAAGGAACTGCCGATAGCATTTGATAAGCGGATGCGTTGAGCTTCTCCGCCTGAAAGGGTATTGGTCAAACGGCTTAGGGTAAGGTAATCAAGTCCCACATCCAACAATATTTTTAGCCGGTTGGTAATCTCAGTAATAATCTTGTTGCTGATTTCTTTTTCTGTCTTGGTTAACCGTAGATGAGTGATAAAATCGTAAAGTTCCTTAATCTCAATATCTAAAAGTTCATAGATGGCTTTACCATTTATTTTGACATAGCCGGTTTCTTTACGCAGTCGGTTGCCTTTACATTCGGGGCAAATTGTTTTTCCGCGGAATCGTGACAAAAGAACTCGATACTGGATTTTATATTTATTCTCTTCCAGCATTTTAAAGAAATCGTTTAATCCTGTGAAATATTTATTGCCTGTCCATAAAAGCTTATATTGTTTTTTTGTCAAATCTTTAATAGGCCGGTGAATAGGAAAATTGAATTTTGACGCATTATTAATTAGCTGGTCTTTAAGTTCTTGCATGATATTGCCGCGCCATGGAGCTATGGCATCTTCAAAGACACTCAAGTTTTTTGAGGGAAAAATAAGTGATTCGTCATACCCCATTACTTTGCCATAACCTTCACAAACAGGACAAGCGCCAAGCGGATTATTGTAACTGAAAAAATGAAATGAAGGCTCTTGAAATTGAATACCGTCTAATTCAAACTGATTTGAAAAATGCTTTGTTTGCCATCTGTTATTTGTAAAATATTTAAGTTGACAAATACCTTTGCCGATGGCAAAAGCTGTTTCCAAAGAATCGGTTAAACGCGTAATTAATGTTTCCGTATTGCGATAAACTAAGCGATCAATTAATAAGTTTGCTTTTTGAAAATGCTTGCATTTTTTAGAATTACTTAGAATGTCGGCAATGTTAAAAAGTTCCTGATGATATTCTATCCGTGTCAATCCTTTTTGCTGAAATAGTTCTATTTGTTTGCGGAAATCTTTTTCATCCTTACTGTTTATTGGCACCAAAACAAAAAATTTAGTCTCCTCAGGAAGGTTCTCCGTAAAATGGATAATATCTTGTATGGTGTCTTTTTTTACTTCTTGACCGGAAATAGGGGAGTAGGTCCTGCCAATTTTGGTATAAAGCAATCGCAAATAATCATAAATCTCAGTAATTGTTCCCACTGTAGAACGGGCATTGCCAGAAATAATTTTTTGCTCAATAGCAATGGCTGGTGGAATCCCTGAAATATTCTCCACATCAGGTTTTTTCAGTTTGCCAAGAAATTGACGGGCATAGGCTGAAAGACTTTCAACATAACGCCTTTGACCTTCGGCAAATAAAGTATCGAATACTAAAGTGGATTTTCCGGATCCGGATACCCCTGTGACCACAATAAATTTATTTCTCGGTAATGAAATAGAAATGTTTTTTAAATTATGTTCTTTGGCATTTATTATAGTGATTTCAGACATTTTCTAAAGTTTGGTATAAGAATTGTTAAAAAAAAATTAACTATTTTTGAAACAAGTTTATTATTTTTGCGTTTAATAAAACAAAAGAACTAAAAAAATAAAGAGGAGGATGCTTATCGAGTAAAAATTTACACCATTACTAATAAAATAAGGAGGTGTGATGAATTATCAAAGTTTAAGTGACTTTGAACTTGTTAAGCAATTTCAATCCGGTTCACAAAAAGCATTTGAAAATATTTTAAATCGTTACAAAGAAAAGGTTTTTACCTATATATCTATTCAGGTAAAAAATAAAACCGTAGCTCATGATATTTTTCAAGATACTTTTCTTAAAGTATTAAATTCATTACGAAATAAAAAATATTCGCATGAGGATAAATTATTAGCTTGGATTATTCGCATTGCACACAATTTGATTATTGATTATTTCAGAAAAGAAAATAAAATGAATACAATATCCAATGAACAAAAGGATTTTGATTTGTTTAATTTATCTCAATTTTCAGAAAGTACGATAGAAAATAAAATGGAACTTTCACAAATTCATAAGAATGTGAAAGATTTAATTCAATTTTTGCCAAAGGAACAAAAGGAAGTTGTTATACTTCGTCATTATACAGGTATGAGCTTTAAAGAAATTGCCGACCAAACTAATGTAAGTATCAATACAGCATTGGGGCGAATGCGGTATGCCTTAATCAATTTACGGAAAATGATTGAGGAAAAACAATTAGATGTGTATTTGCAGTAATTGTTAATGGTTAAATACTAGCTAATAAAATTTCCATTTTTCAAATCTTTGATAATAAAAGTTAAAAAAATTCAAGATACATCAATTAAAAACTTTTTAATATTTGTCCTATAATTTATATTATGTTAAATAGAGCTATTTAGATATAATGGATATGCTTGTGTTTAATACATCTCATCTAACATTTCAATTTGTTTCTCATTATTGACATACATCGACGAGACACCTTTGTAATCAACCACTTTCCCCGTTACACAGATTTTTTTATTTTCTAAATATTTTTGAGGTGCGTATGAAAAATTTATCAAATTGGAAGACCAAATTGCAATTGTGAAAACTTGATTCGGATATGCTTTATCCAGATTAATAAAAACATTCTTCTTTTTAGAAACATGTGTGCTAACAACTGTTCCACAGACCGTTACCTTCTTTCCTGTGTTGTTATATTGCCATGCTTGAACAGAATTTATACAATCTTTTGGTAGAATTCTTAAAGGTTTAACATCATTTTTTGCTGATTTAGGTAAAAATGGTTTATAATCTGTTTGACTTTCAATTTTATTTTCAAGTGTATCATTTAGAGATGCAAAAAAGTCAATATGAGTCAATTTCTCCACGCTATCAATACTTACCGCATAGTATTCCAAAGGTTTGTGCAGGTCTCTATTTGGCATAATAAAGCCAATGGCTCTTTGATTTTTCATATCAAAAGCAATCTTGTAAAAATAATTTGGAATACTCACCTTATCGACACTCTGTGGAATAGGTTTCAAATCATCTGTAAGCACGGGCCCTGTAACCACATACAATGGCACTTTATTATTATACACATAATTTCTTAACACGCCTTCTAATGTTGCCCATTCTCCCCTATTAAACTCAGGAGCTTGCGGACTCATATTTGAATAAAAATAAGACGCCGATAAAGCCGTCTTTGACCATTTAAAATCTGCCGATGGCGCCAAATGTCCCCGGTCATATCCGAATCCTTTATATTTTACTTTTCCATCTTCGTTGTATTTGATAAAATAATCTTTTTCTACTGCCGACCCCGTTGAGACTAATGGATCGGGTCTAAAATCATTCGTCCGGCCAACATTTCCATCAATAATATACGGCGAAATAATATGTGCGACCCATTTGGCTTGTTCATGCTTTTCTGAATATACCAACATTAAAACGGTATGATCTATTAATTTTTCACCTTTATTAATTTTTGGCAAACCATATTTTAAGAGTTTTTGGTGTATTGTTTCTAATTGTAAATTTTGCTTAACCTTTTTTAAACTATCAATCTTATCATTGTAGGTTTTGATTTCTAAATCGATTTTTTCAATCTTCTGTTCATCATTTTGACTAAATACACTAAAACTAAATACCGATAACAATATGAATACAAGTATGTTTTTCATCTTATTTATAATTTAAAAATTCAAAGGAATTTAATGTTTTAACTTCGATATAATCAGTAGAACTGGCAAACTTATCTTGAAAAATTCTTTCAAATTGCCGGATTATCCCATCATAAAAATGATCATAATTGAACAAATAAATTGGTTTGCTATGATACCCCAATTGTTTAAGGGTAATCACTTCAAATAATTCATCCATAGTGCCAAATCCGCCGGGAAACGCAACAAAGACATCAGAAATAGCTATCAATTTCTCTTTCCGCTGATGCATTGTTTTTGTAACATATTGTTCGTCATCATCTGTGGCAGCCACTTCAACCGTTATCAACCGTTCCGGGATAACACCTATTTTCTTTCCTCCAAATTGTTTGACAGCCTTTCCCATTTCGCCCATCAAGCCCACTTTCCCACCCCCATAAACCAGCGTAAAACCATTAACAGCTAATTGTTTACCAAAATCACGGGCTAATTTTTTATACTTATCATCTATTAAATTGCTTGATGCACTAAACACACAAATATGTTTATTTTCCATTTCTATATTTCTCCAATTATATCGTAGATGTCTGCATCCACAATCTTTACATTATAAAACTGTCCAATTTGTAATTTGTTCTTTATAGGAATTAAAACTTCGTTATCCACCTCGGGAGAGTCATATTCTGTTCGTCCCACAAAATAATCTTCTTCTACCCTATCAACCAATACTTTAAATGATTTTCCAATCATTTTTTGGTTTCGAGAAAGCGCTATTTCTTGTTGTATCTCCATCAATTCATCCCTGCGTTTTTCTTTCGTTTTTTGTGTTATTGTATCTGCCATTGCATAAGCTGGTGTATTCTCCTCATGGGAATAAGTAAAAATACCTAATCGGTCAAATTCAAATTGTTTTACAAACTGCTTTAATTCATTAAAATCTTTTCTCGTTTCTCCGGGATGTCCTACCAATAAAGTAGTTCGGATAACGGCATCCGGTATTTTTTTCCTTATCCGGTTTAATAGTTCAATTGTTTTTACCTTGCTAATACCACGCTGCATTAAGTTAAGCATATTATCTGAAATATGTTGAATAGGTATATCAATATACCGGCAAATATTTTTATGCTTATTAATAATTTTCAATAATGCTTCATCAAAAAACAACGGATGCAAATAATGTAAGCGTAACCATTCCAAACCGTCCAATTGTGCTAATTTATCAACCAACTCAACCAACTTAAATTTCCCATAGTTATCTTTTCCATAATAAACCAAATCCTGTGAAATTAAAATAATTTCTTTTACACCGTTGGCAATCAGGTGTTTTGCTTCTTCTAAAATAGTTTCAATCGTTTTTGAGCTATGTTTTCCTCTAATACTTGGAATGGCACAAAAAGAACATTGACGATTACATCCTTCGGCAATTTTCAAATAGGCATAATGCGGTGGCGTGGAAATGACTCTTGTTTTTAAATGATTCGGATAATACTGTAAATGAATCTCTTCCATCAATTGTGGTAAAAAATTCACACCGTAAAAACCATCCACTTCCGGAAATTCAGCTGCTAACTCCTTTTTGTATCGTTCTACCAAGCAACCGACAACATACAGTTTCTTAATTTTTCCTTTTTCTTTTAAGTCAGCAAAGTATAAAATTGTTTGAACGGATTCTTCTTTGGCATCCCCGATAAAACCACAGGTATTAATAATGACATTTTCGGCAACAGTCGTATATTGCTCCCACTCTATGTTAAAGTTATTCAGCCGGAATTGTTGCATGGCTTGTTCGGTATCGACAAGATTTTTGCTGCAACCAAGGGTGATAAAGTCAACTGTTTTTGTTGTTTGTTTCATAAAAAAAAGCCACCTACCTTTTTGTAAGTGGCTATACAAATACAGATAAATTTTCCGTTTATTTTAATATATTCTTTGAAATTACCAAGCGTTGAACTTGGTTTGTTCCTTCGTATATCTGTGTCAGCTTAACATCACGCATTATTTTTTCCACCTCGTAGCCATAGTCATAGCAATAGCCCTCTCCTGCCATAATCTGCACAGCATCGGTAGCAATTTCCATAGCCATATCGGTAGCCCAATATTTTGCCATTGCTGAATATAAGCCGGGATTTTTCACGCCACGATCATATTCTGAAGCAGCCCGCCATGTCATAAGTCGTGCCGTTTCTAATTTTGTAAGCATTTCGGCCAACATAAACCCAATGGCTTGTTGCGAAGCAATCGGTTTTCCGAATTGGATTCTTTCTTTTGCCCATTTCAGTGCTGTCTCATAAGCTCTACGCGCAGCACCAACACCTAACGAAGCCACACCGGTACGCGTTCTGTCAAAAGTCTTCATGGCAATTACGAAACCAAGTCCTTCGCTACCTAATAAGTTACTTACCGGTACTTCTACATCATGAAATAAAATCTCATTTTGAACAGAACCGCGTTGTCCCATTTTAATAACATGCGGTTTAATTTCAACACCCGGCGCATCCGTTGGCACAACAATGGCAGAAAGACTTCTGGAACCTCTTTCAGGATCAACCAGCGCGAAAACCGTCAAAAAAGTAGAAACTTCACCATTAGTAATAAAGCGTTTATGTCCATTGATAATGTATTTATCTCCTTTTTTTATAGCAGTTGTCTTGATACCTTGAACATCTGACCCTGCATTGGGCTCTGTCAAGCAATAACCGGCAACACCCTGTTTTTCAATTAATTCGCCATAAAATTTTTTCTTTTGTTCATCATTGGCAGCTAACATCAATGGCGTCAAAGCCAATGTATTAGCATCTATACTGATCCCAATTCCAATACAGCCATAACCCATTTCCTCGGAAGCTAATGCAGCTTCGAATAAATTATAGCCATTGCCACCATATTCTTTAGGAATAGGTCCGTTCATAATACCTTCCTTGTATGCCGCTTTTACAATATCCCAAGGAAACTCTGTTGATTCATCGTATTTTCTTGCATTTGGAATAATATACCGTTTGGTAAAATCACGATATTTTTCTTGAATTTCTAATTGTTCTTTTTCTAATGTAAATCCAACCATAATTTAATTTTTATTTTTTTATTATTGTGTAAAACTATTTAACTAATTCTTTATCGGCAAATTCTCTTCCTCTACGAAGTGCTTCGAGGTTTAAATTAATAACGGCCTCTCCTTTTTTGCCAAAAATTTCACGAATACCGTTTTCCAAATCCTCATAAGTCAATCCCAAATAAGGACTTGCAGCACCAGCAAGCACAACATTTGCTGACAAAACACTACCTACTTCTTTTGCAATTTTCTCTGCATCAATTAACACATGATTTGGAAATGTTTCTATTTCGGCACGCCATGAATTTTCATCCGGATAATTTGAAATATTCTTATAGGGTTTTGAATTGGTAATTAACCATCCGTCTTTTTTCAAAAAATGTTTGTATCGTAAGGCTTCAATGGGTTCTAACGACAGCACCAAATCTGCTGAGCCTTCAGCAATTAAGTCAGAGTATATTGGTTTGTCAGATAATCGCAAATTCGATTGCACATCACCACCGCGTTGACTCATCCCATGTACTTCCGATTGTTTTATATATAACCCCTTATTTAAAGCACTTATACTGACAATAGCAGCGATAGACAAAATGCCTTGTCCTCCTACTCCTGTTAAAATTATATCTGCTTTCATAATATTATTTTTTTAATTATGCTTGTTTAACTTTTTTCAATTTTCGCATTCTTCTTGTATAAGTCTGTACACATTCCCGTCGCGGCACTATTACTGACAATCCTTCGTAACTTAATTCTTTTTGAATAATATCTACCATTGTTCCGTGTTCTTTAGGAACGGGATTAACAACATGGTAATGCTCCATATCAACACCCAAGCCTTTACAAATTTCATCAATACGAGCCGTAGCCGCAGATTTCTGTCCACCGGTCATTCCTACAGCTGAATTATCAAGAATAAAAACGGTCATTGGCGTATTTTCGCGAACCGCATCTAATAAACCGGTCATCCCGGAATGTGTAAAAGTTGAATCGCCTATGACAGCAACCGACGGGCGTAATCCGGCATCGGAAGCACCTTTTGACATGGTAATGGATGCCCCCATATCAACACAAGAATTAATCGCATTGAACGGTGCTAAAGCACCAAGCGTATAACATCCAATATCTGCAAAGACTTTGCCTTTACCATGTTTTTCCATTGCTTCGTTCAAAGCTTTGTAAAAATAGATATGTCCACAACCCGGACACATGGACGGTGGTCGTGCCACCACAATATCTGACTCATTATGGGACTTATCAATTGTTATCCCTAGTGCTTTAGCAACATGATTAGGATTCAACTCGCCTGTACGCGGTAGCATCCCATCAAGTCGTCCCTTTATGTGTAATTTCTCATGCCCTAAAAATCCCCTAATCATTTCTTCAACAATAGGATACCCTTCTTCAATTATCATCAGCGTATCCGTTTTTTCTGTCAATTTATACACCAATTCATGTGACAAAGGATAGTGACCTACTTTAAGAACAGGATAAGGACAACCGTTCGGATAGTTTTCCATTAAATAATTATAGGCAATACCTGTAGTAATAATTCCCATTGTATGGTCGGTACCCTCTATTAATTCATTGAAAGGAGAATTGGTTGACTCTTGCTCAATATTCGCTTGATTATTTACCAGACCATTATATTGTATTTTGGCTATTGATGGTAATAAAACAAATTGCCTTGGGTCATCCGGTAAAATCAATGATTTTTCCGGTTCTTGATTCTTGGTTTCAACACCTGAACGGGAATGAGATAAGCGCGTTGTTATTCTCATTAAAACAGGAAGTTTATATTTTTCAGACAGGTTAAACCCAAAACTCATCATGTCATAGGCTTCTTGCTGGTTTGAAGGTTCCAAAATAGGAATCATGGCAAATTTGCCATAGAATCTGGAATCCTGCTCATTCTGAGAAGAGTGCATTGAAGGGTCATCGGCAACAACAACAATCAAACCTCCATTAACACCCGTTATAGAGGAATTGATAAAGGCATCGGCAGCAACATTTAATCCAACATGTTTCATGGTGGCAATAGCCCGCTTGCCTGCATACGACATACCTAAGGCTGCCTCCATAGCGGTTTTTTCATTTGAAGACCATTCGCAATGAATGCCTTTTTCCTTAACTATAGGTGATTTTTGAGCATATTCAATAATCTCGGTTGAAGGGGTGCCCGGATAACCATAAAAACCGGAAATACCGGCATCAATAGCCCCCTGTGCTATGGCTTCGTCCCCCAACAATAATAATTTTTGCATAATATTTTATTAAAATTTAATTTTCCAGTTCAAAAATAAAGATAAACTTTAAATGCAAAGAGGATTTTTTTAAAAACTTTTCAAAAGTTTGGAACTTTTGAAAAGTTATAGGGAACAAAATATATCTTTGCAACAAAATTATTTGCAATGAATCAAGCAACAGCAGGCAATAAAGGGCCAAAAGTCCGTTCGGATTGTGCGATTACAGTTATTAAAACCAATGACAAAGCAGTAAAAATTGATTTAACCAGTAAAGTAGAAGCAATGTATGGCGACAGTATCCGCCAACAAATTGAAGAACAAATTGCATTTTATGGCATTTCGGGTATCCACATCAGCATTGAAGATACAGGTGCCCTACCCTTTGTTATTGCCGCACGATTAGAAGCTGCCATCGCTCAGCTATTTGAATTGTCAAAATGGTTTATTCCTGAAATTATAGCCGAAAACAAATATCAAACCGGCAAAGACAAATTCCGTTTTTCACGCTTATACATCCCGGGTAACACCCCGCGGATGATGATTAATGCGGGCATTCATAAACCCAACGGTATTATTCTGGATTTAGAAGATGCGGTAGCACCCGAAAAAAAAGACGAAGCCCGTTATTTGGTTAGAAATGCCCTTTGCCGTGTCAATTTTTACGGCGCAGAAAAAATGGTGCGCATCAATCAAGGCGAACGCGGGTTAAACGATTTGGAATGGGTCGCACCATACTATGTCAATATGATTCTGATTCCGAAAGTAGAAACACCCGAACAAGTAACAGCCGTTGACAATAAAATTGACGAATTAAGAAAAAAACATGGTTTCGATTATCCTATTTGGTATATGCCAATTTTGGAAAGTGCTTTGGGTATTGAAAATGCTTTTAGTATTGCCAAAGCATCACCCAATGTGGCGGCTATGGCCATAGGATTGGAAGATTATACTGCCGACATGGGGGTGCAACGAACCAAAGAAGGAACAGAATCACTCTATGCAAGGATGCGACAAGTTAATGCCTGCAAGGCTGCCCGTATCCAACCGATTGACTCTGTATTTTCTGACATTTCAGATATGGACGGCTTGTTAGATAATGTTAAACGCTCCAAAAAACTGGGATTTGAAGGCATGGGATGCATTCATCCACGACAAATTGCAATTATTCATCAAGGATTTGCCCCCGAAGATGCCGAAATTGAAAAAGCGCTTAAAATATATAATGCCTTCGAAGAAGCTAAATCTCAGGGAAAGGGTGTTATTTCTCTCGGCACAAAAATGATTGACCCGCCTGTTGTGAAACGCGCAGAAACAACGAT
>Ga0114934_10002184_pt1 | contig 12556 bp, 16 predicted proteins | sample 4SBtaG_2_FD_99695 | JGI IMG/M metagenome (GOLD analysis project Ga0114934, IMG submission 99695) | Deep subsurface microbial communities from Kolumbo volcano to uncover new lineages of life (NeLLi) - 4SBTROV10_white metaG | ecosystem: Environmental > Aquatic > Marine > Volcanic ... | reverse complement strand
CTCAAATGTTGTTCAATTTTACGCAATAATTCATTTGTAATATCTAGCCTATCTTCTATCTCTTTAAACATTTATATTATAGAAGTTCCTTGTATATATTAATGTTTACACATAAAAAACAAAAAATTGTTAGACCATTCGTAGAATCTATGAACTCAGATGAAGGTCATTTTTATAAAACAGAAGCAGGTAAGATATATCCAAGCATAACTACAGTTTTAAAATTATTAGATAATAAAGAATGGTATCCATTTTGGATAGCTAAAATTTCAAGAGATGAAAATATAACAGAAGCCCAAGCAGAAAAAAGAGCAGAACAAATAGGTGCAGGTAGTATTAAAGTGGGAAATAGAATACATGAACTTGCAGAAAAATGGTTAAACAATATAACAAAATTCGATAATACAGATGAAGAATATGAAGTAGATATTGAAAAATTGTTTGATGTATTAGCAGAACATTTAGTAGATCATGTAGATAACATACATGGAACAGAAATAAAATTATATAGTGATTTACTTGAACTTGCGGGAACTGCTGATTGTGTAGCAGAATATGACGGGGAATTATGTATAATTGACTTTAAAAACAGCAGAAAACCAAAAACTAAATCTCAATGTAATAGTAAGGATTACTTTATACAACTATGTGCATACGGTAAAATGTGGGAGTTTTGTACAGGTAAAAAAATAAAACATGGTGTTATACTAGTCATATCATGGGATGGTAAATTAAAACCATTCAAGGTAAACCTAGAAGATTATGAAGCAAAGTTATATCAGAAGTTAGTCCTTGTAGAACAGAAAAAAGCCTTAAATACTATAAAGTAAAAAATTATATATGGTTAAAATCATCGAGAAAAAAGATGAAATAACAGGTAAAAAAGAACTAGTTATTGATAAAAGAACTTTACCAAAGAAAATTCCAGCTAATTTTAAAAATTTAAATTATGCTAGAAATTTACCACCTGAGTGTAATGGGTGTCCATATAGACCGCAAGAACTAGGGGGTAATGGTATATGTCCAAAATTTAAAGCAGATTCATTATGTGTGATTAGAAAAGATATTGCAAAAATAGTAGATCAAACAGGTGGTAGAACACTTGATTTAATGGAAGCAGAATTTCATAATAATTTTGAAAAACTTGTATTTTTTGAAAGTTTAGAAGATCAACATGGGGAATTAAATCCTGAAGTTACAAAGCGTATAAATTCACTTACCAATTTGGGTAAGGTTATTAGTGAAATTAAAACAAAAAGAGAAACCGTTGAAATTACCCAAAAAGAAACATTAACTGAAGATCAAAAACACGATATAGCAAAAACAGTTAAACTGAGTAGGGAATTATTAGATGAGTCTTAGAAAATTACCACCTGTTGAATATGTAAAAGATCCTGTTGAATACGCCAAGATACTTGTAGAGTCATTTAAAAAATGTTCTTTTTTTGTAGATAAATACTTAGGTTTTGATGTATTTCCATATAATCAAAAATTTCTAGATTGTTATGATCGTTTTATTGTATATAGAACAGGAAGGCAAGTTGGCAAGTCCACAAATGCAGCTTTAAAAGCTATACACTTTGCTTATTTTGCACCATTGTTTGCAAGCAATATAGATACAGGGGTGGCTAATGTAGTTATAGCTTCACTATCTAAAGATCAGGCTCACTTGATTTTATCTAAGATTAGTGAGTTTATACACATGAGTCCTACATTAAGTAAGAAAGTTTCAAGAGAAATTAAAACAGAAATTACATTAGAATGGTATGATGGAACTGGTAGAACAAATTTTATTGTAAGACCAATAGGTGATACAGGTGATTCATTGAGAGGATTTACAGTTCATTATGCTATACTTGACGAAGCTGCCTACATTCCTCAAGTAGTTTTTGATGCCTTTTTACCTTCAACAGTAACTACTAAACCACATATATTACTTACAAGTACACCAAAAGGAAAATCAGGTCAATTTTTTAAATCATGTATGGATTCACATACTATATATGAACATGGTAAACCTAAACAAATAGAAGGAAAAAGTGATAAAGAAAAGTATCCATGGACACAATTCCATGTTACTACGTTTGATAATCCACTTGCAGCTAGCGATCCACAGGTTCTTAAACTAATTAAAGGCACGACTAAAGCTGCGGAAAGACAGGAAATATATGGGGAATTTCTCGATGGGGGTAATAGTTTAATTCCATATAATCTTTTACAGGAAGCCTTAACCCCTGTTGATAGAAAGTCTTTTGAATACTATGATGCAGGAGTAGATACAAGCGGAAAAGGTGCAGATGAGACTGTTGTTACTATTGTAGGTGTGAGGGATAATGTTGTTTACCCTGTTGAAATATATACTGAATTAACTACTGAACAACCCAAACTTGCTAAAAAGATTTCAGAATACAATAGAATATATGGATTAAGAAGGGTATATATTGATGAAACAGGTATGGGCGACACACTTGTAGATTTATGTAAAGAAGTTGATCCTAATATGGTTATTTATGGAGTTAATTTTAAGTCAGATAAAACCGATTTATATATAAACTTAGAACGATTATTTGAAGAATTAAATGAAAAAGGGGCAGGAAGATTGATTAATTTGTCATTATTAGATGATTATAGTAAGGATAAACTTGTTGAACAGTTATCATATATGTATTGGGATCATGGAAAATTTAAAGATCAACAACCTAAAGTGCGTAGTGAACACGCTGATGATTACAGTGATAGCATATCTTTAGCTTGTTTTGGACAGCAAAAAGTAGAATTCATGCGTGAAGTACCTGATTTATGGGGAATTGATAGTATTGGCAATTATGAAGGTTGGTAGGCAATCAAAAACCTTAAATACCAAGTATATATTAATTTAATATGCCATCTAATCCCTCTAAAGGAGACAGTAATAAAGATAATGAAGAATGGATCAGTATAGGCGGTAAAAAAGTTAAGATTGATCCTGATGAAGATAAAGAGTCATTAACTAGAGATGTTATGCCGAGTTTAAGAGGAGAAAAAGAAAAGAATACAAAAGAAGCTCAAAAAGTATATAAAAGACGACTTGATTTAATTAAATCAAGATTAGCACCACGAGATGAAGTGGTTTTTGCAGAATATAAAAAATCAGGAATTGTAGCAGGTTTTAATGGTAATACAGTAAATATAATGTGTGAAGGAAGAATATATCCAATTCAAAAAAACGATTGTTTCAAAAAATCTGAACTTTTAGGAGATAGACATTGGGATACATTAACAAATGTAGATAGAGCAGAACTTTTAAAATCATATAATTTACCAACATATTATTATAAGCAAAATTGGGGAAATCTTTCACCTGATATTAGGGGAGCATTATTAAAAAATGTATCACCAGCAGGAACTACAACAGATACAACAGGAGTACATAATCCAGTTTTTAACCCTGTTAATGAAGAAAAATCTGTTTCAGATACAGTGAAAGATGAAATCTCACGACAGCATAAATCAAAAAATCACGAGGAATCTGAGTCCAAGAAGGACACTAAACAATATTCCTAGGTGAATTTATCTGAAAAGAAAAGAAAAAATTTTAAGATGTAAATGTCCATGTAATAGAGAATTACCATCTAGATATAAAGGCAGGCAAAAAATATTTTTTGATTCTCCTGTTTGTAGAAAAATTTGGCATAATATGTCAGAAGAAGATCAAAAAATAAGATTAAAAGAAATGGAAGAAGCAGAATATTAATTTTTACTAGCGTAAGTGCTTTTTGGTTCACAATTAGCTGGATGATTTTTTTCGTATTCTGATAGTATTCTTTCTAGAACTACTGCATCACTTTCATATCCTTTTCGTTTTTGATCAGGTTGTGCATATTTTCTTATTCTCAATTTTTGAGATTTAAGTATGCTTATTGGTGTTGCAACTCTATTTGGATTAGATGGTCTTGCCATTAAAATAATATAACAATGTGGGATATATAAGTCTTTGTTTCTATAGTATGTTGCAAACATTTATATGTATCAATATGGTTTACAATGTATGTCGGATTTTAACAAGTTTGGACAAAAATCAGGAGATTCCATAAATCTATCTGAAATCGGTGATAAAGTATTCACTATCACTGGAGTCGAGGACTCACCTTACACTGGTAAGGATGGGGAAGAAACTCCGGGTGTAAAGATTTCGACAGCTGAAGAATGGGAAAAAGAAGATGGTACAAAAGTATCAAAAATCCATACAACAAGACGAGCTGTTGTAAGTAAGCTGGTAGATGTAGATTTGAGAAAAGCTCTTGAGGATGGGGAAACTTTCAAAGTAAAGTGTCCTAATGAGAAAGTCAAAGCCAAAGGTGGTGGCATGGCTTACTACGATCTAGTAGCAGCTTAATAGCACTACAACTCTTTCTTTTTTTATTGTTTATCATTAATGTTAATCATTGAATTTTCTTTATATACTAACCACGCCTGCTGAAAACTTATATGTTAAAAAAACCATTTTATATATATGGCACAAATGCCGACATTACTTCCAAAAGAGGTAGAAATCCAAAGATTAAAGAAAATATGGCTAATCGTAATAGCTATGGGTTCTGTTGCAGCTTCAGTAGAAGTTGATAATTTTGTGGATGGTTCACTTCATCAAACATCTATTAGGGATAGTGCATTTACACCTGCTCATTGGTGGTTATATTCTCATTTCGTGGCTTTGCCTTTGGGATGGGGAATGGCAGCTATATATGACAGGAAGATCCCTGTTTTGCGTGGTGCAAACAACTCTATAAATACAGGTTTAAAAATAACCATATTAGGTTATTTGGCTACTATGTTTACAATAGGAGTAAATGAAATGTGGCACTTTTGGTTTGTAGAGGAAATCTTCGCAGTTCCTAATCACTGGATGTTTAACATGGGTGTTGTAGTGGCTTTCATGGGAGCATTAGCATACGTTGTACGTGTATATGCTAGATTAGTTGAACTTGGAGCAGAAACTCCGGGTGAAAATCCTTACGTTGCAGAAATGTATAAAATGGCTCTTGAAGGCAAACTATACAGTAGATCAATCCCATAATCCTTCTTTTTTACATACATTTATATTGCGGTATGTGTATTAACTTTTAATGACAGAAATGATTGAAATCATGAAGAATCTGAAAACTCAATGGGGAATTCTTAAAGATGAGAAAAATCCAAAAATTGATAGAAGAAAAGCTTGTAAAATAATCATTGATTTATCCAATGAAGCAAAAGTTTTAGATCCTAAGTTTGAAACTATTGATATGAACAACACTCAATATTCTGAGTTTGTTCCAAAAACTTACAAAGTGGTTAGTAATGTAAATTGGGGAGATATTGATAAAATTTCAATATCTGAACAAAAAGCATCAGATCTAGTAGATCGACTTGAAGCAATAGCAGTTCAGAAAACTAGAAAAAGATTACCTAATGAAGCAGAAGATTCACAAAAATTTGGAATGATCGTATCCGCTTACACAGATAAACTGTTAAGAGCATACACTTTCCAAAATTCCTAATTTTTACTAACATTTATAAGTAGGGTATATGTGAGAAATATAACATGGATTCAACTTTCATAAATATAGATTTAGAAAAAATTGACGATGTAATAGATCTAGAAGTATTTAGTGATGAACATTTTGGTGATCCTAAACGTGATATTGCCTTATGTGAAAAAAGAGAAAAAGCAGTATTAGATGATCCATTAAGATATACCGCATTTGGCGGGGATATGTTTAATAATATAATGCCATGGGATAAGAGATATACCTTAGAATCTAGTGATCCTGTTCCTTCACTTACACGAGAAATTGAAGCATGGGAAGAACATCATGCAACACTTTTTGACTTAAATGAGCAGTTAATTAACTCAGGTCAAGCACCTAAAATTTGGTATGGATTAGCAGGTAATCACGAATATATGGATAAGAATATTGATCATTACAGGATGAAAAGTATATTTGATAAACAAAGTATAAAATATTTAGGAAGTAAAGGTTGGGTAGGACTTCAAGTTAATTTCAATGATAAACCATTAAGAAGATGGAAATTATTTGTAGCACATGGATTTGGAAGTTCACAGGCTTTAGAAAAACCACTTGAAGATATGAAGGTAAATAATTATGCAGATGTTTTCTTGATGGGGCATTTACACAGGAAATTTATAACACAACAAATTGTATATGATTATTCATTTGAAAAACAGGAATATGTTGAAAAAGAAATCGTTTTAGGAAATACGGGAACATTTAGTAATAGTATAATTAGAGGTAGAGATAGTTGGTTTGAACATAGAAATAAAGGTGTTCATTCAAAGCCGGGAACTATAACAGTGTCTTTCGATGCTTATGGGGGTAAATTAGGTTGTCATTTATAGAGGATGATAGTATAAACGGATCAGTAATTGAATCAACTTCTGATGGTGATTATAAACCAAGACCTTCAAGTAGTCTTAGAAATAGACTAATTGAATATGGTATTGATCATAAAGAATTTACTAAAGAAGATTTATATCTAGATGTTAGTTCTAGCGGGGTGGCTACTGTTATTGTTAAATCTTTAATACAAAAAGGTATATTTGTAGAACATACTTTCAACTGTCATAATTGTAAATTTTATACCATAGATAAAACAAAGATTAATATAGATTAGGTGTTTAACCTATCTATGAATTATCCTGAAAATTTATCAAATAATAATAAAATTTGGTATAATAGGTGTCTATTATATTTCCATACTTGTCAAAAATCAAAGGGTTTTATAGGGGAATTTAACTGGATAAGGAAGGAATTAGGCTTAATAAAGCCACCACAAATGAATATTAAAGAGGATTCTCAATAATACTTAAATACTAAAACATATCTAATTTAAACATGGCTATTGCATCTTCAGATATTAAACTAAGATATTCAGGCGGAGCAAGTAATACTAACGCTAATGATTCTTATGGCGGTGCTATGTCAACAGCTTCAGGTGGTATTATTACTACAAACGTACTAAATAACGATATGGATGACATTACTTCAGCAGAAGCTTCTTCAGGAATTACCATTTATCACAACTATTACTATAAAAATGAGCATGGCTCACTTACATATATTAGTCCTAAATTTTATATTGATACTCAAACAAGTTCAGGAGATACAAGCGTTGCTATGGCACTTGTAGCAGAAGCAAAAAACGTTGCAACTACACAACTCGCTAATGAAACAACAGCACCTTCAGGAATTACCTTTACTACACCAGCAAATTACGCAGGTGGAATTGCAATAGGTAGCCTTAATGCAAGTGATTATAGAGGAATTTGGGTAAAATATATTGTAGGTTCTAGTGCATCCGCAGCTTTGGATTCATACACACTAGGAATACAAGGCGACTCTAACCCATAGGCATAGAATATTTTTTCAAGTCATATATGGATATATATTATATAATATATCTTATATTTCGCTTTATTTAGAGCCAAAATATTTAAATACTAAACCGTATTGATCATATCATAATGCCTAAATTTGATAAATCTACATCTGAAGCTGAATTAAGAAAACAAGCAGAAGAAGATGTTGCAAGAATTTCTAAGACAATTCAACATGATTCTGCTGGTAGAGAATATATTTGGCAAGAAGATAAAGGCTTTTTTGAGAGTGAAGCAGATGAAAACGGTAAAACATGGATTAAAGGTATTGATTCAAGTGTACCGGGATTTTGGTTTAACTGTCCTAAAATAACAGGGGCAAATTCAAAAGGATACGATATTGTGTGTGCAACACCACATTTCGTTTTCATATATCAAGATGGTGAGAAACTAACTTGCAGAAAATGTAATGAAGAAAACACCATAAAACTCGTAATTCCTGAAGGGGAGTAACGAGGTAAAAATATATGACAGATCTAACAGCACTAACTGAAATTACATCACCAACAACAGATGATTTAGTATATGTTGTCGATGCACCAACAGGAGCAAAGAATCCTAGAAAGTGTAGTATTGCAAACTTAGTTGCAAGTGCAAATGTAGATGCAGCTAAAATTACAAGTGGTATTTTAGCATTAGCAAGATTAACAGGAATTACAACATCACAATTATCCGCAACAGCGGGAATTACAAATGGTCAATTAGCAGGTTCTATTGCAAACAGTAAACTTGCAACAGATCCACTAGCAAGAGCAAATCATACAGGAACTCAAGCACATACAACAATTTCAGATTTTGATACAGCTGTTCAAACAAACAGATTAGATCAACTAGCAGTTCCAACAGGTGCAGTTGCATTAAACTCACAAAAAATTACGGGATTAGCAAACGGTGTAGCATCAACTGATGCAGCTACAAAAGGTCAAGTAGATACAGCAGTAGCTTCAGATATTACACTTAAAGGTGCTTATAATGCAAATACAAATAGTCCAAACTTGGATAGTAGTCCATCATCAGGTACTATACTTAAAGGAGATCACTATGTTGTATCTGTAGCAGGTAACTTTTATTCAGAAGCATTACAAGAAGGCGATAGTCTTATTTCAGAAGTAGATAATCCTTCAGCTATCGGGGATTGGATTATAACTAACAGTCAAATAGTAACTCCAATAGTAACCGCAAACATAGCTGATGATGCAGTCACAACTGCTAAAATAGATGATAATCAAATTACAAATGATTTAATGGCAGATGATGCTATTGGTATTGCAGAATTATCTGCAACTAATCACAGTACAAGTAAATTCTTAAAAGGTGATAACACATGGGCAGATGTTCCAGCAGGATATAACGCACCAACAATAGGTAACACATCTATAACTTCGGGTGGAACATTTACTGATATTGACTTAGCAGATAACACATCAGCACCATTAAAATTCTCAGAAAGTTCAAATGATTATTTAACATTTGATACTACAAACTCATCAGAAAAAGTAAAAATTCAGAAACAACTTTGTTTATATGATTCAAAAGGAGTTGTTATGTATGACGATGATAACAATTATTATTCAGGTTTTAAACCACATGGAACAACAACTGCTAACTATCAATTAATTTTACCACCAGCAACAAGTTCAACAACAGGTCAAGTATTAAAAATGTCCTCAACAGCAAATACATTAGAATGGGGAAGTGCAGGTGGAGCAGATACAAATGTAGCTTTCACAAACACAACTAACACAGCATACGCTGGTGATACAAATAACAATTATTCAAGTGTCGGAGCAGGAAATCGAGATGTATATATTAAAAAAATTGACACTAATAACGAAGGCGTTTTCGCAAAAATTTGGAAAAATGGAGTAGCTGTAGAAGTACAGTTAGCTTAGGAGTTATTCAAATTGGTCGAATACCTAAGTGGTAATAGAATACAGGGAACTTCTACATTAACATCATCACCACCACAAACAAGTTGGAAGAAATTAGGTTCAGGAACAATTTCATCAGGTTCAGCAAGTGCTTCAACATCTTCATTTACAGCAAAAGATAACATGATGGTTTTGGGAAATATTAATGGTGGAAATGGATATGCAATACAATTTGGACATTCAAGTGGTGCAATAGACACTGGTAGTAATTATCGAGAAAGATATATCACAGATGGAACAACAAACACACAAGCACTTAGAGGTGATATTTGGTGTTATTATGATAGTAATGATGATCAAATGTTTAATGTATCTGAAATTAGTAATTATAATGGTGCAGAAAAATTTGTATTTATGAAAACTGCAAGTAGAGATGGAACTTCACCAAAATTAAACAAAGCAGTTGGTAAATGGACACAAACAAATCAAATTGATAAAGTACAAGTTAAGTCATTTAGTAATGTTAGTGCTGATTCTAAATTTGTTGTAATAGGTTGCGATAATGATGAAAGTGATTCAGGTACAAACTTTTGGGAAAGTATAGGATCAAAGACACTCGATTCCACAGTAAGTAGTTTTTCAGTAGATTTAACAAGCACAAAAGACTTTCTAATGTTTGTACTTACAAAAGAGAAAACAGGTGGTTATGTCAACCCTAAATTAGCTTTTAATGATAACACAAGTAATTATAAAACACGTTCAAGTGATAATGGTGGTTCACCTACTGATCCATCAGGTGGTGGAACTTCAAATATTTTCCTAAGAGCTGGTGAAGCAGATGGAAGATCATTTACAGTTGGTTATATTTGTAATTTAGCTGGAGTTCAACATGGAGTTATAACAGATTCAACTAACGCTGGTTCAGAAGGAGCTGGAACTACTATTGATAGAAATCAAGCTTTTGGTTGGTGGCAAGATACATCAAGAATCACAAAATTAAATTTCACAAAATCTGCAAGTGGTTCTTTTGCAAGTGGAACTAAAATAGAAGTATTTGGTGGTAATATATAATGGCAAAAACATGGAAAAGATTAAGAGATGTTGTCACAGTAGCAAATGATGGTGATCAAATATCACAATTCACTTTTGATGCAAATGATTACTTGAAAGTTGTATTTTTTATTAAAAAAGAAGGAACTGGTGATATGACATTATTTCCAAACGCTGTAACATCAGGTAGTAATACTTTCACAGCAAGATATGGAAAAGACTTTGGAAGTTTAACTTCAAATAATAATCATATAGGAATACATGGAAACTATGGACAATTAGAAGGCGATTGTTTAGCAACATATTATATTTCAAATAAATCAGGTGAAGAAAAATTAATTTTATGGGAATATGCTTTGGGAGCTAGTGGTGACAATGCACCTGATAGTTTTGAGGCTTCAGGCAAATATACAACAAAGACAGGTCAAATAACATCATTTAGTGCAACTTGTGGTAGTGGTGGATTTGGAGCTGGTACTTGGATAGCAGTTTATGGAATTGCAGATGATGTACTCACAGATGAAAAAACTACACTAACAAACGTTCCTATAAATTCTAGATATGAAGAAGTAGATACAAGAAAAATATATCGTAGAGCAATACCATCTTCCCCAGAAGCAAGTAAGAACTATGTGTATGGCACATCACAAGTTCCAGCAGGTGCTAATGCTACTGTAAGTATTGGTGATAGTGGAACAAAAATGTATTTGACAAGTAATAGTTCAAGTGATTCACAAAAAGGATATCAATATACATTAAGCACAGCATATGATGTTTCAACAGCTTCTTATGCAAGTAAAAGTTTCCAATTTGGTTCACAGTCACAAGATACAAGAGGAATGAAATGGAAAAATAATGGAACATATTGTTACAAAATTTCAGATCAAACAGGTAATAAAGCAATTTATAGATATACAGCTTCTACAGCTTGGGATATATCGACATTAGGAAGCAACCAAAGTTATACATACAGTAGTGTTCAAACAGGTGGAAAAGATGTTGAATTAAATGATGATGGAACAAAGATGTATGGTCTAGCTGATAATGCTACAATATATCAATACACATTATCAACAGCATGGCAAGTAAGTAGTGGTGTTTCATCTGCAAGTAAATCACACAGTTGTCAATCACAAGATAATGCTCCAAGAAGTTTCCAAATAACAAATAGTGGAACAAAATTAAGATATTTGGGTTCGCAATACAATAAGCTATACACATATACACTTTCAACAGCATGGGATATTAGTACAGCAAGTTATGATGGAGCTGATTCAGATATTGATTGTAATACATTTACAGATAATCCTTATGGAGTTTGGTGTAAAGATGATTTCTCATGGTTAGCAATAGGATCAGTAGATAGTCCTTATGATGTTCAACAGTTTGATAAAGATCCAGTTTGGAAAGAGCGGGGGGTTGCATAGGAATTGACAATTACACACTTAGGAGCAAAAAGATTACAAGGAACTAAATTTGATAGAGTTAATGATTCATTAGGTTCAAGTGTAGATGGAACAAACACTGGAATTACATTAATTGAATCACCATTCTTAGGTAGTGGTTTGCAATTTAATGGTGCAGGTGGTGGTTCTACAAACAGAGTTGACTTTGCAAATACTAATAATTGGAAATTCTTCCATGATGATACAACTGATTGGTCTATGAATTTTTGGGTTTCATTTACGAGTATGAGTGACGTTCAAAATATATTTACAAATATGGGTTCTACATTATCTAACACAGGTATTCAAATATTGTTTGATCCAGCAGGTAATGGAAATAATGCAATTAGAATTAGGTTAGGAAATGGAACAAGTAGTGCAAGAGCTAATTGGACAACAGGTAATAATTTCATTCCAGCTTTTGATACTAGATATATGATAACAATTACTTATGATGCAACATCTAATGTAATAACAATTTATCGTGATGGTTCAAATTCAGAAAATTCAGGTGCATTATCAAATTCAGCTTCAACTTCTAATCCTCATAGTGCTTTAAGATTGGGTGCTGATAATCAAGATTCAGGCACATGGCGTATGAAAGGCAAGTTTAATCAACTGTTATTCTATAAGAAAAAATTATCAACTTCTGAAATTTCTGCATTATATAATAGTGGTAATGGTGATACAACACCTGATACAGGTAATCTTTATGGTTGGTATAAATGGGATAGTAATGGAACAGATACTCAAGGAAATAATAATGCAACAGT
>Ga0114934_10002183_pt1 | contig 12557 bp, 16 predicted proteins | sample 4SBtaG_2_FD_99695 | JGI IMG/M metagenome (GOLD analysis project Ga0114934, IMG submission 99695) | Deep subsurface microbial communities from Kolumbo volcano to uncover new lineages of life (NeLLi) - 4SBTROV10_white metaG | ecosystem: Environmental > Aquatic > Marine > Volcanic ... | reverse complement strand
TAAACAAAGCTGGCTTTCAAACAAATGGCTTCTTGCCGCCCTTGGGGGTTCTGTCGGATTACAACTTTTAATTATTTACTCACCACTGAACAAATATTTCCACATTGTTCCGCTAGGAATATTACCTTGGATAATAATTATCAGCGGTGTAATAGCAGGTTATATACTTGCAATAATAATAACAAAAATAATAATGGAAAAAGTAAAAGAATGAATCATTAAATTAAAGCTCTATACTCTTCCTCACCAATTTTTTTAATTTCATCAGCCACAAAAACAGGTCCCTTGCGTGTATTGTAAGTTCTCCCGCTTATGTGTAAATATTCTTTCATAGTTGTATCTGGCTGATATGGAAAATTCGGGTCGTCCATTTGCTCTCTTGTGATGTCCCTTTTTCCCACGGTTACTATACGTGCTCCTCTTTCAAACTTTCTTATGCCATCTTTTGTATTTATTCCAATAGACAATTCTTTGACAAGACGACATTCATCTAAGAATAAAGCACTCATTACGGAACCTTCTAACCCTGATTCAGGATTTATCTTAACAATTGTTTTTTCTTTCATAACATCTCACCAACTTTATAACCATCCCTTTCTTTATAAACTTTACTACTATAAAATAATGACATATTCCTCTTTATTTTAAATATGTCCTGACTGCTTATTTCCCTTTCTTTCAGAACACTTTCTGCATTTTCATATTCACTATAAGGAATAATCCTACTACAAGTAATTTTATCCCAAAAACCTAAAAGAGTAAAAACAATGTCATAATCCGGATTTGGATAATATAATGCCAAACTTAGAGATACATTAGGTATATTACGAAGACCAACAGAAACATTGTCTACATTTTTAATTGTATACTCTAATGATTCATCAAATCGAGCGACATAATTGTTCCTTGGCACAATCCTACCATCCCACTTTAACTCGGAAGATTTATTCAAAAGAACTGATGGAGAAATACCCTTAGCAACTGCAAAAAGAATATTATATGCATCAGCATTTTCAATATAAGAAAAAAAGGAAGCACTATCTCCTTCGAGCAACATATCCAACAAATTTACATCAACGATTAATCCTTTCATCCTTTGACAACACCTATCGGGCGAAGCTTTGCAACTATTTTTCCTATTCCTGCCTCGTGGCTAACTCTCACAACCTCATTTATATCTTTGTATGCTCCAGGTGCTTCCTCTGCAACTCCCCTTTTTGAAGCAGATTTGATTACAATTCCTCTTTCTCCAAGTTGCTTTTTGATTATGTCTGCGCGATATTCTCTTAAAGCCGCATGGCGACTCATAGTTCTACCTGCCCCATGAGCAGCTGAGCCGAAAGTTTTTTCCATTGAAGTTTGACTACCAACCAAAACATAGCTTGCAGTTCCCATACTTCCTGGAATCAAAACTGGCTGTCCAACATTCCTGTAATCTGCCGGAATCTCTGGTCTTCCAGGCCCAAATGCCCTTGTTGCACCTTTTCTATGCACATAAACTTTTTTTAGTTCACCATCTATTTTGTGTTCTTCTAATTTTGCAAGGTTATGAGCCACATCATAAACTAATTCCATACCTAACGATTCCCAATCTTTTTTGAAAACTTCCTCAAATGCTTGCCTACTCCAATGCTTAATCATCTGCCTATTTGTCCATGCAAAGTTTGCTGCCGCGCTCATTGCTTTTAAGTATTTATTTGCCAAATCGCTTCCAGACGGTGCATAAATCAATTCTTTATCCGGCAATTTCTTAATTATGTCCGGAAATGTTTTTTCCATCTCACGCAAGTAATCGGAACAAACTTGGTGTCCAAATCCTCTGCTTCCAGTGTGAATCATCAAAGTAACCTGCCCTTCTCTTAATCCAAACACTTTCGCGACTTTTTCATCAAAAACTTTTTCGACATGCTGAACCTCAAGAAAATGGTTTCCTGCTCCCAAACTTCCAAGTTGCGGCATGCCTCTTTTTTTGGCATCCTTGCTTGTATATGAAGGATCGGCAATTTTTAATCTTCCATTTTCCTCTATATGTTTTAAGTCTCTTTCTGCACCAAACTCATTTTCAACTGCCCATTGCACTCCATACTTTAAAACCCTATCAAACTCTTCAACCTTTTTTATTCTTGTCAACCCTTTGCTACCGAGTCCGCTAGGCACGTTTTTGAATAATGCATTCAAAAGTGGTTTTATATTTTCATCAGCATCTTTCTTTTCTAAATTGGTTCTAATCAGGCGGACTCCGCAATTAATATCGTAACCGATGCCACCAGGAGAAATTCCACCATTTTCATAATCAAGAGCTGCAACCCCTCCAATTGGAAAGCCATAACCTTCATGTCCATCAGGCAAAACAATTGAGTATTTATAGATTCCTGGCAAAGTTGCTACGCCTGCACCTTGGATTAACGTTTTGTCTTGTTTCATTCTTTCCAGAAGTTTTTGAGAAGCAAAAACCCTACTCGGCACATACATCCCATTCACAACCCCTTTTGGAATCTCCCATTCAACTTCACTTATTTTTTTTAATTCAATGCCTTTGATTTCTCTCATGATCATCACCTCAGAATTATATATCAACTAACACTTTTACTTTATATTTATTTTTTTCTTTTTTAATTTCCATATAATGGTACGTAATAGCCTTTATATGGGTTCCTTCTTCATGCTTTTTTGGATTGAATTTTTCTCCCCAAGCTTTTGCTTTTAGATACCATCTCCCATTTTTCTCTTCAATTTTTTCAACATGAACTTTATGGAAGATTAAATTTTCTGCATCTTGAAATATTAAAAACTTTGAAAGAAAGTCAAAAAGCAATGCTTCTTTGTTTTCAGATTCGGTCTTAATTTCCTTTTCAATTTTTGGCTCAACATTATCAGATATTACTATCGTAAATCCAAGACCTACCGCTGTATTTTCAAAAGCTTCCTCTAATGTGCCCCCCCATGCTTCAATATACATATCTGCTGTATGTTCTAAAAATCTAAACTTTTTCATCATAACCATCTTTTTTTCTTGAAATATAAATAGAATGCAAATACGGAAAGAGCCATTATAAATAATACTATGTAAAATGCATATGGATGAGACCAATTTAATATAACATTTCTAAAGTTCATTCCATAAATACCTGCAATTAACGTTGGCAACCAAACAAACGAGGCTAAAATTGTAAGCGTCTTCATTATCTCATTCATCCTATTGCTGACACTTGACAAGTAAATGTCAATGCTGCTTGACAAAACATCTCTAAGAGTTTCTTCAGAATCTAATAAATGAATAATATCATCGTAAACATCTCTTAAAAATATTAATGTTTCTTTGTTGACGTGCCTCACATTTCCTCTTATTAAATAGTTTATAATCTCTCTCTCATGCAGAAGAATTCTATGCAGCGAAAGTAATTTTCTTTTTTCATGCAACATTTTTTTAAGCAAATTTGGATTTGGTTCTTTTAGTGCCATTGCTTCATAATTGTCTGCTCTTACTTCTGAGTTTTCAAGAACAGAATAGTATTCATCAAATACAATTGAAAGTATTTTGTAAAGAACAAAGTCTACTTTTTTTTGTGTTTTTTCAAAATATTTATATACATCTGACAAGTCAATATTTCCATTCCTAATAATTATGATAAAATCCTTGCCAAGAAAGATGTTAAGTTGAGAGTATTCAAATGTCTTTTTTGGATACACTTTAAAAATCATAAACACAAAATCTTCATAAAAATCAATTTTTGGTTTTGAGTCCTCAATGCAATCTTCAAATATGAGCGAAGAATACTTTGGAAAAAGAGTTTTCAAAATCTTGTTAAGTTCGTCTTTAGATGCATTAACTATATCAATCCAACAATGATTTTTTGATTTAATAAGATTTAAAGCTCTTTTTTCAGATATAGATTCCTCAAGAGAAGTCTTCCTTTTCTTAAAATACACAGCATTTATCATAATTGATTTAAAACATAATCTGCTTAAAAACTTAATGAAATCAAAAATTTATTATGATAAAATTGCAAAAGGATATAACGAATTGTACGGAAAAGAACAACTTAATAAATGGGGGGTTGTTAAACAAATTACAGACTTTTCTAAAAAAGACATTATCCTTGATTTGGGCAGTGGCACAGGAATAATTCTTCCAGAGCTTTCAAAAAAAGTAAAGTTCGTATTTGCTGTTGATAATTCAATCAGGATGTTAACGAAATCACCTAAACTTGAAAACGTAAAATATGTTTTAGCAGACGCAGAAAAATTGCCCTTTCAAGATAAATATTTTGACAAAACAATTTCGCTAACAATGCTTCAGGATGTTAAAGAATGGGATGCTGTGCTAAAAGAAATAAGTAGAGTAACCCGTGAAAAAGCAGTAATAACTTTTCTCAAGAGGAACAAAAACATAAATGATGTTAAAAAGAAAATTGAAAAGCACTTCAAAATCGAAAAATTCATCGAAGAAGAAAAAGACTTTATTTTTCTTGTCAAGAACCTTCATTGATATCTTGTCATTTTGATTATATAGTTTCACTATCTTTTTCTGCAATCCAAAAGTATTTTTTTTAACTCTTTATTAAGAATCTTTTTAGCTTTTAAATCAACTTTTGGTTGTCTGACTTCTTTTTTTAGAAAGTTATCAATATAATTATCAAGATTTTTAAACCTTTTAACTCTCTGTTGTTCGCTTCCTTTTTTCTTCAATTTGATGATATCTAATATAGTTTTTTGTATGTTTATAGGTAATTTAAGTTTTTTAATTGTTTTAGTAAGTTCTATAGGCGGAACTTTATTGTACTTTTTTACATAAGATGCATTTATAATTCCACGAATAACATAGAGATATTTTTTATAAGTGACACTCTTTCCTGACGTAATACATTTTTCATAATTATTTTTTGCAAGACTTTTATAGTGATAAAATAAAGTTGCTTTTTTAAAGTGCTTAAATGCAAAATTTTGAAATGCCTTGTTTTGTTTTCCGTAGTAAATCATATCTGATTTAAGCCATTCGATAGCTGTTGGATTTGAAGAGGATAATAACATTAGGTATTTAAATATATCAAAACCCACAATGTCAATAACACAACTCTTTTTTGAATTTTTTCTCCCATTTTCATCATAACATTTGGAGATTACATCTTTTGGTGGCTCTAATGAAATATATTTTTCAATTGGGTAATAAAAAACAAATCTAACATCATAATCACTATTAATTGAATCCATCCTCCATGCTCTACTACCATTTTCAACTGCAAAAAGAATTTTTATTTTTTCTTCTTTTTCTATTTTTTTACATAGTTTTGCAATCAATTCTTTTTTAGGCGCATTTGGTCTAGCCATAAAAATGTAAAAAAATGTTCGTTTATTTAAGTTTCTAAAATTAATTTCTATCTTATCAATTTAATAAAATCTCCTTTTTCAATTTGAGTTTGTATTAATACTGCTAAAAGAGTACTATGCTAATTCTTTACCAGATGTTTTATTTTTTAATTTAACATTGCTAAAAAATTTCTCTTAGTCCAGGTTCTCTTTTAAGAGAAAGTGGTGAGAAAGTGTGTGCAGGTTGCCCAAAAGAAAATTTAAAAGAAAAACTTAAAAAAAGTTTTCTATTTGGTACAGCTTTCTCTTTAGAGAAAGATGCTAAGAAAGCGTAAGTTGCGAAAAGAGAAAAAAGTTCTTTCCGTGCAGGCTTTTCTTTTTTTCTAAAAAGAAAAGGGTGCTGAGAAAGATGCTTGGAAAACGCCGGGGCTGGGATTTGAACCCAGATATCCCGAAGGAAACAGGCTAACACGAGTTTCTCTTTCGCAAGCGTTTTTCTTTTGAAAGAGAAAGGCTTCTCCAGGCCTGCGCAGTACCAAGTTGTGCCACCCCGGCATAAGGAAAATAGATAAATGCCTAATTTTAAAATCTTTTCATATGAAACCAATTTTCAAGTAAAATAGAAAAACTAATGCTTAAACTGCATCTTAAACATTTCTCTTATTTCTTTAACAGTATTTGCATCTTCAGGTGACTTATCAAATCTTATAAAATCAACAGCTCTGGGGAATCTTAACGCAAACCCATCCTCTTTTTCTGTCTTTCCGGCTGTATGTAAAGGACTCCTTGTTATCTCATCTGCCTTAACAGTTATAACATACTTTGGTTCAACCCATACATCTGGAACTATTTCAGAATCAACCCTTGCTGGTTTATGTTTTACTGAAACTTTGTCGAGATTTTTTCTCAGTTCAACCCATTGCTTCTCAGAAAAACCACTTCCAACTTTTGCAATTGTTTTAAAAACATCTTCTTTTGAGTCATATACGGCAGCAAGAACTGCACCAATTCCAAATTTTGTGCGCATCCCTCTTCCTTTAAGATACCCCACAATAACTACATCAATTGTGTCGGCAAGTTCCCCTTTGTAGCTTCTTTTTAACTTTATCCAATTATAGTTTCTCGCACCGGCAGAATAAGGTGCATCCAATCTTTTTGCCATAACTCCCTCAAGCCCGGCAGAAACTTCTTCTTCAAAAAATGTTTCCATCTTTTTTGGGTCATTTGTCATAATCATTGCTGAAGGTTGAAGAATTTCACCTTTCTTAAAAATACTTTCGAGTTTTTTTCTTCTGTTTATATATGGTTCAGAAGTATAATCCTTCCCATTCACATATAATAAATCAAACACAAACATTCTAAGCGGAAGTTCTTTTGACACTTCTTTAATTTCATATTTTCTCTTTCTTGTTATAGTCACTTGAAATGGATAAAGCTCACCAGTCACTTCGTTATATGTCAATGCCTCGCCCTCAAAGATAATTTCTTTTTGCTTTAATTTTTTAACTTCATCTATTATATCTGGAAACATATGAGTCATATTTTCTAAATTTCTAGAGAAAAGAAAAACCTTTTTTCCAATTTTATGACATTGTAAGCGGAAGCCATCATATTTTGCTTCTACCGCACACTTACCTATTTTTTTAATAATGTCTTTTGAGCTTGGCAACCTTTCTGCAAGAGCCATTCTAATTGGCTTGCCAGGTGTTACTTTAAATTTTCTAATAGCAGCTATGCCCTTTTCAAAAAACGTTTTTGCAACCAGGCCCAAATCTGAGCACAGATTGTATGCTCTTTCCAATTCCGGGCGCAAACTCCTGTCTCCAATTTTTGCCTTTGATAATGAATCCATTATTGTGGGGTCGCCGATGCCCAACCTTAATCCCCCTATGATAAATCTAGATATATACTTTGCTTCTTTTGGGTTTGCCCTACTAACCAATCCAGAAATTATAGAAATTTTTTGGTCTACCGCACCGGTTCCGGAAACTTTTGCAGTCTTTAAAAAACTATTATAAACTTCTGAAAGAGTTAGCTCTTTTGGCTTTATCAGTTTGTTTTTCACTTTTCCAGAGAGAGCCTCTGCTACTAGTCCCAAATCCCCTTTTTTTTTGTATAAGTCTTTTACTTTTTTTATATCTGTTCCTGTCGCTCTTGAAATTGCCTTTTCAAGCATTCTTTCTGCCATGCCTATCTCAATTCCCTCAAATGCAGGTTTAATCTTTTCCTGACAAATATAAATCAATTTGTCAATATCCGAATTGGGTGTTTTCTTGAACAAATTAGAAAGAATTTCAAACATCTCTAATCTTTTTGTAGTTTTCTCAAGTTTTTCAAAATATTCTGCAACTATAGCAAATTTCATAATAAAAGAAAAGAAAGTGAAGTTTATATGTTTTAGTCAAAAATACTTTTTGCAAATTTTTTTTGCTACCTTAAAGTTTATAAAAATTTAATTAATTATTGAATTGACGGCGAAAATACGAGAATAACAGCGCTTTCAAAGATATTGCAGGCAAAGAAACAATAAACTAAAAAACAAAAATAAAAAATTATTTGCTTAATTTTCCTATCAAAAGAATAGCTGTTACCGCAATTATAGTAACAATTACAGCCGATGTTGTCAATGCAATTGCCCCGCTTCCTGTCGAAGTAATGGGTTTTAGCCACTCTTTTATTGCTTCGTTCCACTGAAGGGCTGCAACGAAACCAAATGCAGATGTAACCAAAGTTACAATTTGTTTCTTAAACTCGGATACAATCTTTGCCATGTGAATAACACAACCTTTTTAACTTATAAAAATTTCTAAATTGATATGACATACAAAATAATTTTACCAAACAAAACTGAAATGAAATTTGAAGATAAGAATGGCGCTATGAGAGCTGCCAAAGAAAATGCCACCAAACAAAACAAGGTTATTTCTGTTCACACAGAAAAAAATGGCGAATGGATTCAAATAGCACTTGTTTACCCGAATGGCTTTATTCAAGAGGGAACGGGTGGATTTGGATTTTTTAAAAAACTACCTGTCGGCAGAAGAAGATAATCATAAACTTTAAAATAAGAAGTTCATTCTTTTTTCCTAATGAAAAATATTTTAAAATCAGTAGTGTATTACTCTAGAAAGAGAAGAAAAGGAATAACTTTTTTAGTTTTCTTCACATTTTTAATCACATTTGCAATCGCAAGATTTTTTGTTATATTGACTCACAATAGCACACACTTAATAATTAATGGATATCATATCCATCACATTACTTTGGGATTAATTTCTCTGGCAATTGCAGGAGCCATCGCAATTGGATTTAAAGATGAATTTATACTTGCAGCTGCAGTAATCTATGGTGTTGGACTTGGGTTAATAGTTGATGAAATAGGGTTGCTAATAAGTTGGGGGAATTATTGGAGTAGGATTACATATGATGCAATCATACTTTTATTTTTAATCTTTTTAAACATATTATTGTTTTCAGAATTTTGGAGAAAGATAGGTAGAAAATTATTTGTACCACCAATAAAAAGAATGGAAGCAAGATGGCACAATTTTGCAAATAGAGTAGAAGGGGAAATGAAATGGTATCAAGATGGCAAAAAAACTATGAAGATGAAGCAAAAGAATTAATTAGGAGATCTGTAAGAGAATATAATGAAACTGTAAGGATGAGTAATATTATAACTAAAAAACTTTGTGAAGTTGGAGATCACAAAACAGAAGGTAAACTAAAATTTTGTAAGTATTGCAAGCGTTCTTTTTGCAAAATTCATGGAGACTTAAAAAAGGGTGTGTGCAACGCCTGTTTAGAAATTTATGATGATTAGGATGGATAAAAAAATGCTTGAGGATGTGCTGAAATTTTTAACACCCTATTTCCAATTTTCAATTAGAAAATCATTCATGGGAAACAAAAAGGAAGTAATTAGGAATATAACAGAAGGAATGAAAAAAGGAAAAATTGTTTTCACTAATTCGCTTATATTGGATATAAATAAAATGGAAAAGGAAAGAGGAAAGAAATGGGGCACCATCCTAAAAAGACAGCTTAAAATATTTTGTGAAACTATTGAGAAAACTTAACAAATTTACCAGTAACTGCATCCATAAAAATTCTCCTCTCCGATTTATTCTTAATGATTAATGCAGTATAAAAAGGATAATATACTTTCTTTTCGCTTATTATTTCTACTTTATCGCCAAGGCTTCTAACAAAAGCAATTAAATCTTTAAGTGAAGCTTTAAAATCCAATTTCTTGGCATTTAATTTTAATCTACTTGTTTCAATTAATTTTTTAGATATTTTTTTAATTGTTGGAAATCTTAATTTTGTAAAGGGGAGATATATTCTATTCCTTCCAATTTTTTTATATGTTATCAATCCTCTTCTAATAAGTTTCTTTAAAGAAATTCTTACGGATTCTGGTGAGCGTTTAAGAAGATAAGCAATCTCTGTGGTAGTTACTTTTCTTTTGCTTGAGATAATTTTAAATACTTCCAAATCATTTGTATCCAACCCCAAAAATTCATCTATCTTTGCTAAAACTGAAAATCCTTTATCAAGAGAAATTATGTTTCCAGTTATCCCATCAAAATAAGAATGAATTGTTAAAAATGTGTGCTCCATTAATTTCTTTTTTAAATATTTTATATCACAAATAAAAACAGGTCTAAGAACAATATGTAAATTTGAAATAAGTGCTTCTTTCCCAAAAAATCTAAATCTTTTTGTCTTCTTTTTTATTTTTTGAAGGGCTTCATTAAAGGATATTTGCGGCTTAATACCAATTGTAAAAACTTCTTCAACTCCAGTTTCTTCTTTATTTTTTTTCTTAAGCTCGGTTTCAAGCTCTTCCAAATTGATTGTTTTCACTAATCTTTTTTTTAATTTTGGTGTAATAGCTTTATGAGTTGTCTCTCTTTTCCTTATCATTACAAGTTTAGGTATGGAAATTTCACCCTGCACAAAAAACTGTCCAGCTTTAAGATGGGGCAATAATTCTAAATTTTTTTTATTAGAGAAAAATATTTTGACAGAATCTATATCATTTTGAATAGTTAATTTTCCAATTATTTGGTTACCGCATTGAGATAAAATATTTTTATTAACAAGAGCCGGTCTCTGAGAAGCTATAATTAATCCTATCCCTCTTTTTCTCCCACGTCTGCTTATCTCGTCCAGTATTGGAAGAACATTCCCTTTTTGAGGTGCAAACTTATCCGCTTCTTCTACTATTATTAAGTAAGGGTGTTTTAGTTTGCTATTAACAGTGTAAAGCTCCTTTAGAAATTTACTTATTTTTTCTTTCGGCTTTTCAACTTCAGATACATCAAAAATTAAAGGTATACTTTTAGTGAGTGCTTTCTTAGCTAATTTCTTATAATCTAAATCATCAATGTTTAAATCACATTTTTCTTCAGAACCAATCCAAAGAACAGGATATTTTTCTTTCAAACTGAAGTATTCTCCTTCTGTGTCAATTATGCAAAACCCTATATTATTTTTTGCAAGCTCTTCGCAAATCACCGCAACAGTATAACTTTTACCAGAACCGCTTTGTCCTATAACACAAGTTCTACCTGTAACCAATTTCTCCGCATCTATTGTTACATCCTCTGAGATTAATATATTCATAGGAATCACAAAGAGTTATTTATCCATCTCTTCCTGTTCAATTTCTTCATCGTCATGCAGAATGTCTTTTGATTCCTGCATTTCAAGTTTCTTATCCATGCACTCAGAACAAAGCATCTCATCAATATCTCCATCATCTTTACAAAAGTGTTTTCCGCATTTTTTACAGGTATATACCCTATCTACTTCTTTTCCACATATGTCACATATTGCCATAAACCAATAGAGATTCTAATTGTTTTTAAATATTACACTTCTTAATTTTTACATGGAAATAGTGTTTCTCGGAACAGGTAGTATGTTCCCCACAAAAAAAAGAGCACATTCTAGTATTTTTATTAGGGATGAAAAGATTAACTTTTTATTTGATTGTGGGGAAGGAACTCAAAGACAAATGCGAATCGCTGGAGTAAGTCCAACAAAACTAGATTACATATTCTTAACTCATTGGCATGGTGACCATTCTCTTGGCTTGGCTGGAATAATTCAATCTCTCTCTGCAAGCCAAAGAAAAAGAAAGCTAATAATTTACGGGCCTGAAGGGACAAATGTTCGCGTTAATAACCTACTTAAAGTGTTCTCATTTGATTTAAGATATCCAATTGAAGTCAACGAAATAAAAATAAAAGAAGGGAAAATTTATAGAATAATAGATGAAAAGGGATTTGCATTTGAGGCTATGCCTGTCAAACACAATGTTCCATGCATTAATTATGCATACATTAAAAAGGGAAAAAGAAAGATAAATCTTAGCTATACAAAAAAATTTGGACTTGTGAGGAACAAAATTCTTGGAAAGCTACAGAAAGGCGAAACAATTGTTTATAAAGGGCATAAAATCACGCCGGAAAAGGGGACATATTTAACTCCCGACAAAAGGATTGCATACATAACCGACACGAGTTACTTTAAGGGGCTGGAAAAGCTTGCAAAGAATGCGGAATTACTTATATCCGAAGGAACTTTTTCGGAAGATTTAGGAACAAAAGCTTGGGAATATACACATATGACTGCAAAAGAAGCTGCAATGATTGCAAAAAATGCAAAAGCAAAAAGATTAATTTTAACCCATTTCTCGCAAAGATACAAAAATACTGAGCCATTAGTAAAAGAGGCAAAAAAGATTTTCAAAAATGTGGAAGCTGCAAATGATTTTGATAAAATCACTCTTTGAAAAATTCTTTAATCCTCATTACTGGTTCTTTTGTAACAATTAAATTCCAATCTGCTGGGAGGCATTTAAAATAATTTTTCCAGATAAATCGCTCGTCTAAAAGGACAATTACCCCCCTATCATTCTCGGAGCGAATTACCCTGCCGCAAGCTTGAATTGCCTTATTCATTGCAGGATAAATGTATCCATAATTCCACCCCGCCCCAAAAAGTTTATCATAATAATTAATTAATGCTTGGGTTTCCAAGTCAGGTGTTTCAAGAGGTATCCCAACAACAACCACCCCATTTAAAAACTTTCCAGGCAAATCTACGCCTTCACCAAAACTTCCACTAACTACCCCGAGAAAAACTGCACCAACATCTGAATATTTTTTAAACTCGTTTAAAAATTCCATCCTCTCTTTTTTTCCCATTCCTTGCCTTTCAACAAAAATAGTTTTGTG
>Ga0114934_10002179_pt1 | contig 12567 bp, 15 predicted proteins | sample 4SBtaG_2_FD_99695 | JGI IMG/M metagenome (GOLD analysis project Ga0114934, IMG submission 99695) | Deep subsurface microbial communities from Kolumbo volcano to uncover new lineages of life (NeLLi) - 4SBTROV10_white metaG | ecosystem: Environmental > Aquatic > Marine > Volcanic ... | reverse complement strand
GGCCGAAACGCCTCTGCGGCAACGGTTGTCGGTGAGGCGAGTTCGACAATGTCATGGGAGCTGAGGAGCACAACCACGACCCCGTCGGTATTGCGGTTGACTTCGTCGACTCGAACCCAGGCACCATCGCGAAAAATCCAATGACCAACCCTGATCAAGTCGGGAGGAAGAACCGCTCCGGGTCTAATCGAGAGACCCAATGGAGCGGTATAAGAGCGGAGGAGTTGTAACGCGGGGAGCAACAAAGAAGTGCTCACTGCGCCAATGCCCAAACCCAAGACCACGCCTGTCGCTCCGCCGATGAGAACCAATGTCAGACCAGCGCCATTAGCGAGGCTGGCGCCGATGACCACAAGCACGAGCGTGTTTCGGTCGTTTTGAGCAGATCGGGGTGGTTGCTCCAACTCGATCAGTTCGCCAGTGGCCGCGAAACGAGTCAACTGCTCGTTCGGTCCAGAGGGCGAAGAGGAAGACATGGTCATCAGCGCATTTCTGCGGTCTGATCGGCGGCGAATTCGCCTCCGGCCGTTATGAGCGGCTCGTTAAGCTCGATCACCTCGTCGGTGCTCAACAAGGCGGTGTAGCCATCGTTGCTGAAACCGACCTGCTCGACTCGAACCCATGCCTGACGGTGAAACACCCAGTTTCCGGGTCGGATCAGGCTTCCTGCTGTCATCGACGCGGGGATAGGCGTCACACCTGACGGCATTGGGTGACGCAAAACGTTGCCCAACGGCGGCAAGAGCACCGCTAATCCGATCGCAACAATCCCCAGGCCGAGGAAGGTGGCCAAGGTCGTGAGCGAGCCACTTCGGGCGAGCAGGACGCCAAAACCAACACCCACAGTGGTTGTTCCGGCGGCCAAGGTGAGAACCGAAAAGAACTCGTCATCGCTGTCGCCGCTGGGAGATTCGACACGATGTTCGACGCGACCTGACACCGCAAAGTTCAAGAATTGCCGGGTCAACTCGCTCGTCGGGTTCTGATCGGGGCTCATGTGATACTGCGGCAAACGGTCGGTATAAAGTGTCGTCGCCCCGGGGCGGTGGGAACCCCGGGGCGACCGATTTCGGCGCGGCTAAGCCGCAAACACTTACGCCGAGACGTAAATGCAGTCTTGCGGGCACTCTTCAGCCGCATCGAGCATCCCCTCCAGGAACGCTTCGGGAAGAGGAGCCGGTTCGTTGGAGCCGTATTTCTTCCCATTGAGATTTACGTATGCGAGGCCATCGCTCTCGAGTGTCAACATTTCGGGACACGCATCGACGCAGACGCCGACTCCGCAACATTCGACGTGATCAATCCAAACTTGCATTGGGGAAACTCTCCTTGTGGCGATTCCTGCCCGCGTGACGTACACGCCGCACACCTATCGCTAGGTTTGGAACCGTTGTGAAATCCGTCACCGCATGAAGGCGAAGGGGTACCGAGGGCGGCTACGGCGCGACGATCACTGCGTCGGCGGGGGCCTGAACCAGGCGCATCGCGACGGCCATGGTGCCGTCGGTTGCTTGGAGACTCACCGCGTTTGGCTCGGTAGTCACGGTCACCGTCACCCATTCGCTCAGCAACCCGAGCGTTGCTCCTGGGTAGCCAAACGAAATCTCTGCGCCGACGACACTGACCTGGGTTGCGGCAAACATTGGTGCCAGCGGATCGTGGTCGGTTGGTAGATCGACGAGTGGAGACCATTGGCCCCCGGCGGCGCGGAACCAGCCAACACCATCAACAACCAACGCCTCGATGGCAACGTCGCCGGCCGTCGCAGTGGCCTGGGTGTTGCCCCCCAAGTTGCGTCCAATCAGTCGGCTGACTTCAACACCGTTGTTGTAATTGACACGATCGAAATCGTAGCCGGCGGTGAGGAGTTGGATTGTTTGGTCAAACGCGGTGGTCACAGTGATCGCGTCTTGGGTGGGGTCGCCGGCGCCCTCCGCGGCGGCCGTGCCGTCGTCAAGAGTTGGTCCGTTGGCGGAACAGCCGGCGGCAACAAAAACAAACAGAAGCGCCAGTAGAGGCAGATGGGCAAAATGACGCGGCGGGTTGGACAACGGAGATCTCCAGTGGGGGGACGAACAGAGACTAGACGTTGCAACATAGCGAAGAGGTTTGGCTGGGTGGTACGCGCCCTTGGCCTGAAACAATTGTGACGATTTCGCTACAGGTCATTAGGCCCGGTGGTCGAAAGCATCACTGTGAGTAGTCAAAAAGAATCAACGTCACCAAACCTCGCGACGGGTTGGCGGCGTGTACCCACAGTACGGGCGTACGAACAACCTCGTTCTAGAAGGTCAGCGATGCAGCTTGAAACCCAAACACCGTCCACCGAAGACATCACCGACATCCTTGTTCGCGCCGAAGGCTCGATCGAGGTAGTTGTTGATTCCGAATGGTGGGTTGTGTATGGGGCTGAAGAGCTCGCCACCCTTCTGGACCTCAAAGTAGAAGAAGTGGCTGGGCTGCCTTTGGGCAGTTTGCTTCACCCGGACGACCTGACGGTCTCGCCGTTGGGGATCTGGCGAAGTGGCCAATCGGCCGCGTTGAGATTCCGCAAGGGAGCGCATGGGCATGCTCGCTTGCACGTCGGCATTCAGCGAGTTCGCTGGCTGCCAGACATGTGGACTCTTGTGCTCACGGAGATCGATGCCGATCTTCACGAGCTCGACTACCGAGATCCGAGCGAAAGCTCAAACGAGAAACCGGGCGAAGTCGAATTGGCAGACGTTCTGCCATTTCGCTGACACAGCCGCACCACGGCCCACCTAGGAGAATTTACGTGAAGACCCCCCCATCCTTCGCCCGCTCGGGTGTCGCAGTCTTGGTGACTGCTGCATCAGCGGTTGCCCTGAACGTCGGCATAGTCCGTGCTACCTCAGGGTCCAATCCCTCGGTTGACGCCGTGGAAGTAACTTCGGCAGTCGAACCGGGGGTGGCAGCTACTTTGCTGGCCTCCGCTCGCTCCGCCGACCTTGTTGCGCATGCCGACGCCGAGCAAGCCGACGCCGAGCAAGCCGACGCCGAGCAAGCCGAGGCTGTTGCGGCCACACCCGCTCCCGCGCCCACCGCGCCGGCGGTCGCCGAACACGCCCCGGCAACGACCAACGCGCCGGCAACTACTCAACCGGCGGCCCAGGCCGCCGCGGTGGCACCGGTCACCACCTACGAGACCTTTGCAATCAACGGTGTCGGCTCGGTCGTGATTGCCAATCACGGGTCGTCGCTCGAATTTTGGGCCGCTTACACCGAACCGGGATGGGCCTACGGAACCGAAGATCCCACCGGTAAAGAGATCGTCGTGAAGTTTCGCGCCGACCGCGGCGAAGTCGAATGGAAGGCCAAGCTTTCAAACGGCAAGATCCGAGTTTCTAGCTCTGTGAGCATGGAGGACGAGAACGATGACTGATGCCGCAGAGCGCCTAGCGCGCCTACAACTTCGTCAAGCCGAACGCTTGCAAACCCCTCCCGCGGCGGCTGCCCAGGCCGCTGCGGCCGCACCTGTCACCCCTGGTGCGGTGCCGCGGGCCGCTGCTCGGCCCGCTGGCCGCAAGAAGCGCAGCCACGCCGCGGCCTCGGCCCGGGTAATCGTGAGTGCGTTCTTCGCTTCGGTGTTTGTGGTCCTCATGTCCTTCATGGGGCCGTTCATCGCCGTCGAAGAGACACAAACAGTTTCGGCCGCGGTCGAGACAGCAGCTCCGGCGCAACCCGAGCCGGTGATCGTAGAGATCCGCCGCGAGGCCGCAACTGCGCCCCCCGACCCGGACGCTGCGGTTCCTGGCTACCTCGAGCTGGCACCGGCCGGTGCAGCCGCGGTAGCGACCGATGCCGCACCCGAGACCACAGCTGCTCCGACGGCGACTGCTGCTCCGGCCCCGGCTCCGACCGCGGCTCCCGCTCCGGCCCCGACCGCCGCCCCTGCGCCCGCGGTAACGGCTCCTCCTCCGCCGCCCAAGACCAGCGCCAGTGGCGGCTGATCCGGGCTACATCGATCAGTCGTTTCGGGCCTTCGGCTCGCAATGTCGAATCCTCTTGTTCGCCGGTTCCGACGAGCTGTGCTTCGACCTTCGCTATCGCTTGCATCAACTTGAGTGTGAGTGGTCGAGGTTTCGAGACGACAGCGAAGTTTCGGTACTGAATCGTTCGACTGGTCCCGTCATTGTCGGTGACGACACTCTGTATCTAATAGTCCATGCGGTCGAGGCTTGGCGCCTCACCGCTGGGCTATTCGATCCATTGATGCTCGACGATCTTGTCGGGCTTGGGTACGACCGAGATCACCGAGAACTCGAGCTGAGTTCCGGCGATATTTCTTCGGTTTCGAGTCGAGTTCGACGGTCTCCAATGGTCGACTTGGTGGTTGACGAACCGTTGCACTCTGTTACTTTGCCCGCTGGTCATCATTTCGATCCGGGCGGGATTGGCAAGGGGCTCGCAGCCGACATCATCACCGACACCGCAGTTGCCGCCGGGGTCGACGGAGTGCTCGTTGATCTGGGCGGAGACATTCGCATGGAGGGAAATTGGTGCGGTTCGTCAAGCTGGCCGGCGTCAGTAGCCGATCCGGTCGATCCCGAAGCGAGTGTTGCATCTATCGATGTCGAAGGTGGAGCCATGGCAACTAGTGGCACTCGCCGTCGCCGATGGTCTCACGACGGCAAGGTGCATCATCACCTACTCGACCCTCGAACCGGTTTCCCGTCGGCTAGCGATCTAACCGCGGTAACCGTGCACGCCAACATGACCTGGTATGCAGAAGCGGTCGCCAAGGCGTGTCTCATAGGTGGCCGAGATGCCGCTGTAGATCTGATTCAATCCAAAAACATTGGAGCCGTATTGTTCGGTGTCGACGACACCGCGGAGTACTTCGGTTCCTTGAGCGCAGGAGCTCTGAGCAAATGAACGAACAAGTCTGGTGGTTCGCCTCTCGATCAAGCGGGATCATCGCCTGGATTCTGATCACTATGTCCATCGTGTGGGGAATAAGCCTCTCCACGCGTCTCACTGGCCAAAAACCGACGCCGGCGTGGCTACTCGATCTGCACCGCTACTTGGGCGGACTGTCGCTCGTGTTCACCGCTGTGCACCTGTCGGGCTTGGCTCTGGATAGTTATGTGCATTTTGGATGGACCGACATACTGATTCCGTGGGCCGCCTCGTGGAAACCCCAAGCGGTTGCGTGGGGCGTCATCGCGATGTACCTGATGATCGCGATCCAAGTCACAAGCCTCTTCATGCGCAAGCTCCCTCGCAAGCTGTGGCGTTATGTTCACTTCTCGAGTTGGCCATTGTTTGTCCTCGCTACCGTGCACGGCTTGCAGGCTGGCACCGACGTGCAAAACCGGTTCTATGAGTATGTGGCGCTCGCGTCGGTGCAGGTTGTGGTGTTTCTCACCCTTATTCGAGCCATGGCCCAGCGTCGGGCCCGTGGCAAGCCGCGCCAAGCCGTTCCGAGCGCGTGACCTACTAGTCCGTTTGGCCCAAACCTTTCGGCCACTCTGCGTCGTGTAGTCGATGTACAGTCCCGCCGTGCGGCGGGCTCGAAAGGTAAAAACCGTGACTATCAAGAACCACAAATTGCTGACTGGAACAGCGTTTGCGGCCCTCGCTTTGGGCGCCGCGCATCCGGTCACTGCACAGACAGGGAGTGCGAGCCCCGACACCTCTACCGATGTCGCTCCCGCCACCGCTCCCGGCAATGCCGCCCCCGACATGTCCCCCGACATGTCGAGCACCATCGACCCCGAAGACTCGTTCTCGTCCCCCTACGTTGGTGCTGACGACTCGATGGATTCCTCGATGAGCGATTCATCGATGGATTCCTCGATGAGCGATTCATCGATGGACTCTTCGATGAGCGATTCATCGATGGACTCTTCGATGAGCGATTCATCGATGGACGACTCGTCGATGAGCAGCTCGCCCGATTCGTCCTCGGCCACCGATTCCTCGCCCAGCTCGAGCGGCGATGACGACATTGCCGACGATGTAGGTGACGATTCGTCTGACGACTCCTCCAACGACGATGCCGCCGATGATGTCGACAGTGTCGACTCGGTTGATGACTCCGACGATGCCGCCGATGATGTCGACAGTGTCGACTCGGTTGATGACTCCGATGACGATTCCGCCGATGATGTCGACAGTGTCGACTCGTCGAGCGACGATTCGTCTAGCGATAGTGCCGACGACGACGTCGCTGACGATGTAAACGACGATTCGCCTGACAGCACCAGCGTCGATGCTTCCGCACCCGACGCCAGCGCTGCCACCGGAGTGTGATTTCAGCTGTCACAGCAAGCTGTAGCTGACCAACGCGTCCCGGCGCTCGAGCATTTGCTCGGCGCCGGGGCGCTTGGCGTTTTGGACACGGGAATGGCCGCGGTTGATGCCCATTGTGTGCGCCCGCCCAAAGTTGTGCAGGTCCGGTATGTCCCCGGACGTTCGGTCACTGTCGAGTTGTCAGCCCGGATCCGCTGGAGCGACAAGTCTGAGTCGGCGGAGCGGTTCGTGGCCATGTCCGGCATGACCCTGCACGAGGACTGCGCGGTAGTTGCCTGGGGCTCCACCCATATTGGATTGTGGAGATTCCCCAACGATCCGTATCTCCCGGGGTTGAGATCGACGTTTGCTGCCGCTGGCGCAGAAGATCTATTCGAGAAACTCGGGTTTCATGGCGGCGACATTACCGTGACCCGCAAGGCTTACCGGGCGTCGCGAAGAGCGGTCCTCGAGCTGAAGTCGCCTGACCATCGTGTCTTCGTGAAAATCGTTCGGCCCGCCAACGCCGAGAAGATTCATCGTTTACATCAACGTTTGTCGCCGATCATGGTTGTGCCGAAGAGCCTCGGCTGGTCCTCCACAGACGGCACAGTGGCGATCGAGGCCGTTTCTGGACAGTCCTTGCGGACGGTGATCGCCGAAGGCGCACGTACTCTCCCAGAGGCCCACGACCTGGCCGAGTTGTTGGATCAGTTACCCCCTGCGGGTCCTGATGACGCGGCCGTTGCTGATCCGGTCGAGCGGGTCGACGAGCATGCCCGATTCTTGGGTGCGGTGTGCCCGGCCTCGACGCAAGGCGTGGCCGCCGTGGCGGCACGGATGGGCGATGTAGATCTCGGAGGTGGAGAGCTCATCCACGGTGACTTTCACGCCGATCAGATCCTGACCGAGAACGGTTTGGTGACCGGGCTGGTCGATATCGACACCGTTGGTCGTGGCGCTCGCATTATGGATTACGCCTCGATGCTCGCTCAGCTCTCGGTATTGGCCGAGCGCGGCCAGCCTGGTTTCGCCGCTTATGGCCAACAGCTCATTGCCGGCTTTGATCGACTGGTCGACCCGCAGCAATTGAGGCGAAGAGTAGCGGCGGTAATCGTCGGTTTAGCGACGGGCCCGTTCCGGGTTCAAGAGCGCCAGTGGGATGTCGAAACCGAAGCCCGGGTTGCTCTTGCTCAGAGTTGGGTCGAATCCGCCGACGCAACCCCCTGACCCGTAATGAGGGGATTCTGGGCCAGCAGACTCGGGATCAGCTATGCGGATCTTTTTCGATCTCGAGCTGGCCGTCGCTGATGCTGGCCTCGACTTCGTATGTCTCGTCTCCATTGGAGAAGACGATGTCGACATCGTCGGCTTCTTGATCGACGTCGGCTTCGAAACCGTCGGCGACCGTGTAGTCGATCAGGGTGATGGTTCCATCAGCGGCCAACTCGACGGTCATCGAGCCACCTGGGGTCACGACGGTGTGAGGACCAGGTCCAAGATTGTTGTGGTCGTCGCTGGTGTCGTCGCTGTGGCTGCTGCCGTCGTTTGGTTCGACGGGAGCGGTGCTCGGGTCGACACTTTGGCCAGTGCCGGCGTTGACCGGAGCGGCAGCTTCGACGGGCTCGACGGGCTCGACGGGCTCGATCATTTCGTCCGGCGACTCTGTGGTTGCCGCGTTGTCGATCTGGGCCAACTCGACTGTTGGGGCGGTTTCGACAACTTCGGGCTCGTCGGGAGCGGGCGGGGCGTCGATCGAGCCGCCGTCGGCGCTTTCGATCAGGTTGACGGCGGGGCTGTTGCCCATAGAAGCAATTACCGATGGACTCGCGACACCGACAGTGAGCGCGAACGCCGCGGCGACGCCTTGGCGGAAGCGCCGCACCCGGCGGGCCCGGTGCAGGCCGGGCAGCATCGTTGCGTATTCGGCGCGTGCGGCCGAAGGGTCGATGCGCTGGCCAGACCAGCTATCGAAGGCGTCTTTGATGGGATCGTTGGGAGTCACTGCGGGTCTCGCTGTTCGAGCAGGGGTCGCAACTTTTCGCGGCCCTGGTTGAGGTGGTACTTGACTGCGCCAGTAGAAATGTTCATTGCTTCGGCGACTTGATCGATTGAAAGCGCGTCCAGATAAAACAACGCCATAGCCGTACGTTGCCGTTCGGGCAGGGGGCGCAACAGGCTGAGCAGCTCGTTATCGACGTCGACTTCTTCGTCGACAACGAGTTCGGGATCGGCGGCGCGTTCTTCGTTGGCTCGACGACGAGAGTCGGAGCGGGCGAGATCGCGGCTTCGGTTGATCGCGACACGACGCACCCAGGCGGCGGGTGCGTCGTATCGACTGATCTTTGACCAGCGCACAAAGGCCCGCTGGTAGGCGTCTTGTAGGGCATCGGCCGCCATTTCGGCGTTGCCGGTGACTGCGGTGAGGGTACGAAGCAGACCGCCGTAGGTGCTCACGAAGAACTCTTCGAACTCTTGCTCGCCCTTCACTGTTGCTGAACTCCGAACGTGCGCGGACGCGATCCCAGGCAGGGTGGTCCCAGACAGGACATTATTGCCAAGGGGATATACCGCAACTCTAGGGAGTTGTGGTGTCGCGAGGAAGGTCACGTCTGTACACGACGCCGACCCCCGCTCAGGTTTGGTTTAACCAGCCGCCATGCAAGTAGTTAGTGCGATCAGCTGTTCTTGGGTCATTTCGCCTTGGAGAGCCTTGATTTGGTCAAGGTTCGTGGGGTCGGTCACACCGAGGCTGGCGAGCAGTGCGCCTTCGCAGCCGGCTTGGGCTGCGGGGGTGCCGCCGGTCTCGAGGATCTCGGTCATTTCGGCGGTGTCAACAACGCCGTCGGTGTTGGCCGCAGTAATAAGGTCGTTGACCGCCGAGCTAGAACTGATGACGTCGAGGTCGCCCTCGTCGAGACCGGTTGGGTCATCGGCGACCGCCGGTGCCTGTTCGGCGTTGGTTGCGTCGGTGCTCGCACCGTCAACCTCGTCGTCTGGCTCTGGAGCGTCGTCATTGCCGGCGATGGTCGTTGTCGACTGGTTGGTCGAGTCGCCTGAGTTGTCGTCGGAACATGCCGACGAGATCAGAGCGAGCGCGAGAAGAAGGGATAGGAGGATGGGGGTGTTCCGCATGTGCACCAGTGTGGCGCGCAAATCACACTAGAGTCACAACAATTGGTAGGAATATTTGTAGTCGGTCACGCACTGTGTTGCGAAACAGATACAGTTCTTTTGACTTATTGCTAGTTCGGCCTTAGGGCGACTACTCTCAGTGATCACTGATTGGTGCTGGTCCAATTAGTGATGGAAGGCGAGTTCTGATGGCGGCACAAGTAGTAGAGGAGAGCGAGAAGCGACCAGTCGTGCTTGTCGTTGACGACGACACGGTTGTTCGTGAAGGTCTTGTCGACCGTCTCCGCTCCGAGGGTTTCGAAGCTCTTTCCGCGGTCGACGGCAACGCCGCCGAGCAAGCCGTTCGGTCGTTACAGCCCGATCTTGTGGTGCTCGACCTCAACCTGCCCGGCATTTCCGGGTTCGAGTTGTTGCGTACTTTCCAAAAGGGCGGCCCGCCAGTAATCATCTTGTCGGGGCTCGACAGCGAGACCGATCGAGTGCTTGGCCTCGAGATGGGCGCCGACGATTACGTCACAAAACCCTTCTCAACCCGCGAGATCGCGGTGCGGGCTCGACGACTCTACGAGCGCACCCAACAGCGAGTAGATCAGACAACCGATGTATTCGAAGGTTCGATCTCGGGCGTAGCCTTGCAAGTCGATTTCCGCGCCCGCCGGGTCAGCCTCGGTGGTGCCGATGTTTCCTTGCGACCACGCGAATTCGACCTCCTTGCTTATTTCATCCAAAATCCTCGCCAAGTTCTCACCAAGCCCCAACTCCTCAACGCGGTGTGGGCGGCCGAGGTCGGATGGGTTGGCGAAGCCACCGTCACCGAACATGTGCGCCGTCTGCGGACCAAGCTAAAGCTGGCCGAGACCGAGGCCAGCCCCATCGACACTCTTTGGGGTGTGGGTTACCGGTTCGAACCGGTTGTTTAACCCTTTATTAGTACTTGCAGATCAGTGAGAAGGTCGGCGGTGGCGAACGGCTTGCGGCGAAAACGTACCGCGACGGCCTGAGGCAATGGCGCCGGTTCGACATCGGCACCGGTGATCAGCACTACCACGGGCCGATGCTCGAGCTGCTCGATCAGACCAACCAGCTCTGTGCCGCCGCGTCCGGGCATATCTATGTCGCTCACCAGCGCATCGAAGTCGTGCCCCGGTACGAGCTCGTCGGCTGCTTCCATCCCGTTGGTCACTGCCGTCACCTGGTGGCCAGCGGCTCGCAATGCGTCGGCCAAAGCCCCACGGTAGAGAGCATCGTCTTCGGCCAGCAGGATATGCAGCGCGTTCTGACGGCCGGCTCGGGCTTCGCTCGTAGGTTCGTGCGCCGGGGACTGGTCGTCGTGGGCCGCGTGCGGATCCTGGCCCGGAATTTCAAGGATAACCGTTGTGCCCAGCCCGATCCGGCTCTGGACGCTGATCGTCCCGTTGACCGCAGTGAGGAGTTCGCGCACCGCGTAAAGCCCCATGCCGGTTCCGTTCTCGGCCGACTTGGTGGTGTAGTACGGCTCGAAAATTCGCTGAAGGGTAGAGTCGTCCATGCCCGTTCCGGTGTCGGTCACTCGGATTTCGCCGATTCCCACCTCTTCTCGGAAACGGGCACTGATTTCGATCTGACCGGGTTCGGGCATGGCGTCGACCGCGTTGGCTACGAGGTTGGCGAGAATCTGCTGGAGGCGTAGACGAGGCAGGGCCAGGTTTGTGTTTTGTTCGGCGCGAGCGACGACAAGAACGATGTCGGTGCGACAAAGGCGTTTGAGAAGAGGCTCGAATTGCGTGAGACAGTTTCCTAAATCCCCCGGTACATCTGTTGAGAGAGTGTTAACCATCCGAGCGGCAGTCAGCAGCTCTCGAGCGATCAGGCCTGCTTCTTCGGTGTAACGTTCGATTTCGGTGCCGGTGGCCGCGACCCGCTCGGTTTGGTCTGGATGATCCACCAGCGTTTCGGCGGCAATACGCATTCGGGCCAGTGTGTTGTTGACGTCGTGAATTGCCGCGGTATTGAGTCTGTTGCTGACTTGAAGGCGTTGGCTGAGCACGAGCTGGTCTTGGAGCTCGCGACGAGCCGCCGCGTGTAGCTCTTTGATCGTCTCTTGATTCGCCTCGACTTCGTTGGCTAGGCGGGAGCGTCTTGATGAGGTGAGATATACAACCGCGATCATCAGGCCCAAAATCGGGAGCTCGAAAATTTCGTCGGCTGGAAGCTCGTCGGCCGCCCAGGCGCGCACAAGTGTGATCATGACGATGGTGGTCACCGGCAGGGCGCGTAGCAACAACGGCGTAAGGGTTACCCGAAATGCGGAGGCCACCATCGCGAGGAAAAGGAAATGGAACCAAATCACTTTCTGGTCCGAGATCCACACGGCCACTATCGCGCCGACCGTTGCGGTGTCGATCATGACCTGAGCGACATCGAGATCGACGAGCCAGCTTTTCGCCGTCTGGTTCGTTTTGCCTAGTGATTGCAAGGAATTCGACCCACTTTTGTGTCGCCAAAATGACTTTCGTCATCAGGGTTGTGCATTCGTTGTGAATCCACAGCTTGTCGGGTGCGATCAGTCGACCACAGTTCTAGTCCAATCAAGGAGTGTGTTGACTCCCATCCTGTAGTTGCGGTCACCGCGGATGGGGCGAGCAAGTGGTGAGCCCGATCCTTTTGACGTACGACTGACTAAACAGGAGCCGGGCATATGACGACCGCACCAAGCGGGCTCGACGAGACCATTAACACAGCCCCGAAACGGTTCACCCGTTTCTTGCGACCCAAGCAGCTCATCGGAGCCGCCCTCGCCTTGGCCACTGCGGCCGCGGCGACAGTGGTCGTTGTGGGGGGCGACGTGACCGAAGCCGAAGCGGCTTTCGGTGCGACTCCGCCTCCGGCTACCGACACGCTGTGTGAGACGACTCGCCCTGCCGAGGTCGACTGGGACAGCCTGACCAACAACGCGGTCAACTGGGACCCGGCCAACGTGGTCAATGTGGTTGTGGGCGTCAACAGCGTCGAGGGCGACAAGACCGCCGTCGACGGCTTGGGCGCCTCGACCTTTGGCGACGAATCCCCTTACGTGGGAGACTTCACCTACTCGGTTGTTCTCGACAACACCGGCGACACCTTCGACCCGGCGATCGAGAACCATCCTTCGTTCCACCCGTTCTCGTCGAGCAGCCCGATTGTGCTTTCGGGCCGAGG
>Ga0114934_10002178_pt1 | contig 12570 bp, 11 predicted proteins | sample 4SBtaG_2_FD_99695 | JGI IMG/M metagenome (GOLD analysis project Ga0114934, IMG submission 99695) | Deep subsurface microbial communities from Kolumbo volcano to uncover new lineages of life (NeLLi) - 4SBTROV10_white metaG | ecosystem: Environmental > Aquatic > Marine > Volcanic ... | reverse complement strand
GTATAAAGCACAACCGCCGCCGCGTCCTGTCGGGTCACCTCGCCCCGATCACAACTGGCGGCCACCGCATAAACATAAGCCCGCGCGGAATTCATCGCCGCGTAAATATCGGCAATCTTGCCCTGCATCAGCTGAAAATCACCGATCTTTTGGCCAAATTGTTTGCGCTCGTGCATATAGGGCATGATGTGATCCAGCACCGCGTGCATGATGCCAACGCCGATGCCCGACAGCACCACGCGCTCGTAATCAAGGCCGGACATCAGAACATTGACGCCCTGACCCTCTTCGCCCAGCACGTTTTCAAACGGCACCTCGACGTCCTCAAAGATCAGCTCTGCCGTGTTTGACCCCCGCATCCCCATCTTGTCAAAATGCGGTGACGTGGAAAATCCCTGCATGGATTTTTCAACAATAAACGCCGTCATCCCCCGTGGTCCGGCACGCGGATCGGTCTTTGCATAGACAACCAGCGTGTCCGCGTCCGGCCCGTTGGTGATCCAGTATTTCGTGCCGTTCAAGGTGTAATACCCGTTCTTCTTCGCGGCTTTCAACTTCATGGACACCACATCAGACCCGGAACCCGCCTCTGACATCGCCAACGCGCCCACATGCTCGCCCGAAATCAGCCCCGGCAAGTACCGCGCCTTTTGCTCGTCACTGCCGTTCAGGCGGATCTGATTGACACACAGGTTGGAATGAGCCCCGAAAGACAGTGAAACCGAGGCGCTGGCCCGGGCTATTTCCTCCACCGCAACCGTGTGGGCCAGATACCCCATGCCCGCCCCGCCGTGTTCCTCATCCACAGTGATTCCAAGCAGGCCAAGTTCACCCATCTCGCGCCAAAGTTCGGCAGGAAACTCATTCTTCAAATCAATTTCAGCCGCCATCGGGGCAACCCGGTCCTGGGCCCAGCGGTGCACCAGATCACGCAGCGCCTCGATCTCTTCGCCACAGGCAAAATTCATGGATGCGGAAAACATGCTATGGCTCCAATTAATTGAACGCTTGTTCAGTTAATAGCGACAGCCGGGTCAAAACGCAATAAAAAGCTTTGCCGGCATACGCATTCATCTTTGCAAAATACTCAAATCCGAAGCGCCGCCCTGGCGTCTTCGGCCCGGCCCAACAAAAACCGACCAAAGGTCGGGTTTTTGGCGGGAGCACCCCTTTGCGATTTGCCACACCTGCGGCCGGACCAAGCCGCCGTCGCGTGGCACGCTCGGCGATCTTGAGTATTTATTGCAAAGATGAAGGGCGAAAACCCTATCTGCCAAGGGACTGAAACAAACGGCTGACCTCTTCTTTGATTATCTCAGCCAACACGTCGCAATCTTGCAGCGAAAACGTCAGCGGCAGCCGCATGTCGATCAAAACGGCCAATATCCGGTCGGTTTGCGGCAGAGCCTGCCGCGGGGCATAACGCCAGCTGTCATGGCGCGAGGTAAACCCGGTGGGCTGATCAGCGCCAAACCATTTCAGCTCGACGCCTCGGTCTGCACAACGTGCCAGCAGGGTTTTGATCATGTCCGGCGAAAACTCCGGCAACAGGAACTGGATAGAAGACCCAACAAAATCTTCCCTGGGGTACCGCAGGACAATATTAAGACCCGGCGTATACAAAACCCCCGCCTCCACCCTGTTGTACCGCGCGTTCCACGCGGCGCATTGATCCGGCAGAGCCTGCAATTGCGGGCGCAGGACCGCGGCGCGCAGGTTATCCATGCGACCGGAACAATTGGGTGTGTCAAGGCGGATATCGGCAAATTCCCGGGGCCCTGGTCCGGCACCGTGGCGCCCGTACAGCATATAGCTGCCCGACAACATCGTCGCCCGCGCCATCAGGTCCGCGCTGTCCGAAATGATCAGCCCGCCCTCGCCGGAATTCAGATGTTTATAGGTCTGCGTGGAATAACAGGCTGCCAACCCGTGCCGGCCACTGGGCACGCCGTCCCAATGCGCCCCCATCGTGTGGGCGCAATCCTCAATCACCTGAACACCCGCCTGATCACAGATTGTCATCAGCGCATCCATATCGGCAATATGTCCACGCATATGGGACAGCAAAAGCAACTTGGCGCCGCTATCGTTGATTTTTTGCAGCAGATCCTCAAGATCAATCACCAGCCGCTTGGTTACCTCCACAAACACCGGTTGGGCTCCCAGCGCGGCAATCGCGCCCGGAACCGGAGCCAGCGTGAAGGCGTTGGTCAGAATGCTGTCGCCGGCGACCGCCCCCGCCGCACGCAGCGCCGTTGTCATGGCGTATCCGCCCGAGGCCACCGCCAGGCAGTATTTCGCCCCCGTGGCGGCGGCAAATTCCGCCTCCAGCAGCGCGGCCTCAGACTGTTCGCCGTCGGCCACGTTATAGCGGTGCAACCGTCCGCTGCGCATCACGTCAAGGGCCGCTTTTATTGACGCCGCGGGCAATGGTTCCTGCTGGGTAAAATTACCGGAAAAAGTTTTTTTCATACTTTGGTACTCTGCTTGCCGCGCCGGTTGCCTTTGCAGTCTGCCCAATTCTTGCCCCCCTGCCAAGGCATGCAGCCGACCGACCGGACGAAAACAACGATTTAGATGGAGCGGCGTCGCCTTTATGGTTTAGACGTCAGCAAAAGTTTAAAAGTCGTTTCTGGCGGGGCAAAAGGGGAAAACATGATCAAGAAAATCTTCAGGCGCATCGTGTTTTGGGCAATTGTGGCGGGTGTCGTGTTGTTTTCCATCAGCCAGTTCCCAAACCGGTTTCAGGACGCCACAGAGGCCTATCTGAATGGCTAATACACCAAAGCCATGCAGCTTTGGCTAAAACTGGCAGAAAATAATGACAGCACGGCGCAATATAATCTGGGAACCCTGCACAAAAGCGGGCACGGGACACAGCAATCTGACGAAGAGGCGCACAAATGGTTTTTGCTGGCCGCAGAGGGCGGCAGTCCGGCGGCCCAGTTTGAAGTCGGGAAAAGCTTTGAGACCGGCAGTGGCGTTAAGGCCAATCCCGCGCTTGCGCTGTTTTGGATACAGCAATCCGCCGATCAGGGCTATCCGCCGGCGGAAACCGAACTGGGGCTGCGCTACTTAAACGGTGACGGGGTTCAGCAGGACGCAGTTCTTGCCGCCGCATGGTTTGCCCGTGTTACCGGGCCTGACCGCACCCCACCGGTCTTGTTTGGCGATCACCAAAACGACGCAGCCTTTACGGTGCCCTGTACTGACAGCTAGGCGGCCCTAAGACCCTGATCCAATGCGCTGACAATATCTTTTACATCGGCAGCCGAGACAACCAGCGGCGGTGACAGAATTATATTTGGCCCAGAGACCCTGATCATAACGCCGTTTTCGTATACGGCCCTGTGGATACGGGCGGTAACGTCAGGCAAAACAGCGGTCTTGCTTGCCCGGTTTGCCACCAGTTCCAGCGCCACCATCAGCCCGTGGCCACCGCGCACATCGCCGATAATGTCATGTTTATCCATCAAAGACCGGCAACCGGCGAACAGCTCCGCCCCCCGCGCCGCCGCGTTTTCGTCAACCTTCAGCCGTTTGGTTTCCGCCAAGGCCGCCAGCGCCGCCGCTGCCCCGACCGGATGGGCGGAATAGGTATAGCCGTGGCCGATGTTTCCGGCACGGCTGTCATCCTTTTCAAACGTCTGGGCGACTTTCTCTGACAGCATTGCCGCTCCAAAGGGAAAATATCCGTTGGTGATGGCCTTGGCGATGCAGGCAATGTCGGGCTTAACACCCCAGTGACGCGACCCGGTCCAGCTGCCGGTACGGCCAAAGGCGCAGATCACCTCGTCCGCGATCAAAAGGATGCCGTTGCGGTTACAAATTTCACGCACATCGGGCATGAAACTTTTGTGCGGCGGGATCACTCCGCCCGCCCCCAGAACCGGTTCCATTATAAATGCGGCAATGGTGTCCGCACCCTGAAAAGCAATCTCGTCCTCCAACGCCGCGGCGCAGAGACCGGCCAGTTTTTCCGGGTCGGTTTCATCAAATGGATTGCGATAGGTATAGGGCGCCGGAATTTGAAAACACCCGGGCAGCAAGGGCTCGTAGGCCGTGCGGAAATTGGCGTTTCCGTTCACCGAGGCCCCGCCCATATGGGTGCCGTGATAACCTTTTTTCAGGCTCAGAAATTTCGTCCGGCCGGCGGCACCGCGGATTTTATGATATTGCCGGGCCAGTCGCAGCGCGGTTTCAACGGAATCCGAACCACCGGAGGTAAAAAACGCCCGCACCAGACCGTCAGCGGCAAACCACTTTCGCAATTCATGGGAAAGTTCTATCGCCGCGTCGTTGCTGGTACCGCGAAAAGCCGAATAATAAGGCAGCGCTTCTAGCTGGCGCATGATCGCGTCTTTGACCGGCTGGCAGGAATAGCCAAGATTGACGTTCCACAAGCCGCCAACCGCATCAATCACCTCCACACCATCCACATCCGTGATCCGCACCCCGGCACCACCGGTGATAATCTGTGGCGGATTGGCCAGACTGTCAGCCGGGTGGGCCATTGGGTGCCACATGTGTCTGGCGTTGTTTTCTTTTAGAAAGTTGGTGTCTTTCATTGGTTTTCCTTTGTCCACCGGCCTGTCTGGCAAGGGCTTGGCAGGGGCTATCAAAGTCACTGCCGGCTTGATCCGTATTATTGTCTGACTGATCCGCGTGTTTCACGCAATTTTATTCCGGTTCGGTGGATTAAATATTGAATGGGGCTGTGGGCTGGAACAACCGCTGCATGTGCTTGACAAGTGTCACAAACTGAAATCTGCATAGATATAGGCTAATGGCGGCAGCTCCGCTGCCATTCCCTTGCGCCCTTACGGGCGGCTTTGAGTATTTTGGGAACAATGAAAGTGGTGGAGCAGTGGAAAAAACCATATTGGTTGTAGGGACTTACGACACCAAGCAGGATGAACTGTTCTATCTGGCCGGAGTGATTGAAACGCAGGGCGGGCGGGCTTTGCGCATGGACGTCAGCGTGCTGGGCGATCCTGTGGCACCGGTTGAATATTCAAAGCATCGCGTGGTGAAAGAGGCCGGCGGCACGATTGCCGCGGCCATTGCCTTGGGTGATGAAAATACCGCCATGCAGATGATGGCGGACGGCGCGGCGGCGCTGGCGGGTCGGTTGTACCGGGAGGGGCGTTTTGACGGGGTGGTCGTGCTGGGTGGTACGATGGGCACCGATCTGGCGCTTGATCTATGTCGTGCGCTGCCTTTGGGTGTGCCGAAATATATTGTTTCCACAGTTGCGTTCTCGCCGATAATTCCACCGGAAAGGCTGGCGGCGGATACCCAGATGATCCTGTGGTCCGGCGGGCTGTATGGGTTGAATTCCGTCTGCAAATCCTCGTTGTCACAGGCGGCAGGCGCTGTTTTGGGCGCGACGCGGGCGGTGGAAAAACCAAAGTTTGACCGCCCGCTGGTGGGGATGACCAGTCTGGGCAAAACCGCGCTGACCTATATGGTGGCCCTGAAGCCGGCACTGGAGGAACGCGGATTTGAGGTGGCGGTGTTTCATTCAACCGGCATGGGCGGGCGGGCGTTTGAAAGCCTGGCTGCGCAAGGCGCGTTTGCCTGTGTGATGGATTTTTGCACGCAGGAACTGGGAAATCACATACACGGCTCTGCCATTTCGGCGGGTGCGGACCGCCTGAGTGCAGCGGGGCGCAACAGAACGCCGCAGATCGTGGCACCGGGATGTTATGATCTGGTGGATATTGTTGGCTGGCAGGAAGTGCCCAAGAAATGGTGCGACCATCGCTTGCACGCGCACAACCGCCTGCTGTCTTCTGTGGTGTTAAACCACGACGAACGGCGCGAGGTGGCGCGGGCACACGCCAGCCGGCTGGCGCAGGCCAAAGGACCCACAGCGTTTGTTCTGCCAACCGGCGGGCTGGGCGAATGGGACCGGCAGGGTGCCGACCTGCACGATCCGGGCGGGCTGGCAGTATTTGTCGCGGAAATGACCGCTGTCATGCCTGAAAACGTGGAACTGACGCTGCTTGACGGGCATATAAACGATCAGTCATTCGTGGATAAAACATTGGAAATATTTGATGGCTGGTGTGCTGACGGCACGGTTAAAACGTCTTAAATCAGCTTGAAACGGTGAAGCAACATGACCCCTGACCAGCACGAGATGACCGCGAAAAAGTTGATCGGGGCCGAGGTAAACCGCAGGCAAATCGGCTGTATTTCGCAGGAACATCCGCAGATGGATATGGGCGACGCCTACGCCATTCAGGCGGCGGTTGTGCATAAAAAACTGGCATTGGGCGGACATATCATCGGCCGCAAAATAGGCCTGACGTCGCGGGCCATGCAGATGCAGTTGGGCATTGATGTGCCCGACAGCGGAATTTTGCTTGACAACATGCGCTTTGAAAACAGATGCGTGATCCCGGAGGGGCGTTTTATCGAGCCCCGCCTTGAAGCTGAAATCGCTTTTGTCATGTCCGGTGATCTGCGAGGTCCAGGTGTAACAGCGGGCGATGTTTTGCGGGCGACGGATTATGTGAGCCCGGCGCTTGAAATTCTGGACACGCGGATATTTCGCGTTGATCCGGTGACCGGCAAAAGGCGCAATGTGCTGGACACGATTTCTGATAACGCCGCCAATGCAGGCATTATTTTGAGTGACACACGGCACCGACCCGCAGACGTTGATCTTAGGTGGGTTGGTGCGGTTGTCACGCGCAACGACGTGGTTGAGGAAACCGGACTGGGCGCGGGCGTATTGGGTGATCCGCTGGCCAGCATGGCGTGGTTGGCAAACCGGTTGGCAAAGCGCGGAGACTGCATCCACAAAGGTGAAATCGTGCTGTCAGGTTCGTTCATTCGCGCCATTGAAGCACCCCCGGGATCAGAATTTCACGCGGATTTTGGTGCCTTTGGCGCTTTGTCCTGCCGATTCGCCTAAAGCACCGACAGTTCGCGCAGCGCTGCCATCAAATTGTGCAACCGTTCCGGGCCAAACTGATCTTCGATACCTGCGTAAATTTCCACACTGGGCGGCGTGATTTTACCGATCAGTTTTTTGCCGCCTGCAGTTATTGTCACCACCATTTTGCGACCATCGTTGTTGTGCGCGTCTCGCGAAATATAATTTTGAAGCTCAAGGGCACGCAATATGCGCGTCAGACTGGGCGCAAGAATAACGCAGCGCTCTGCCAATTGCGCCGGTTCCTGTGGGCCCAATTCGTTTAGCACCCGCAAAACCCGCCATTGCTGCTCGCTTATCCCGTGGGATTTAAGCAACGGGCGAAAGCGTTTCATCACCGCTTCGCGCGCGCGTAACAACATGATTGGCAGGGATTTTTCGGTGTCTGAAAGACGCGATGTCACAGCGTCTCCGCCTGAACGGTGTTTGACAACGTGCCAACGCCCTCAACCCAAACTTCAACCACATCGCCCGGCTTTAACCAAACCGGCGGATCAAAGCGGGCACCCGCACCTGTGGGCGTGCCGGTGGCGATCAGATCGCCGGGTTCCAACGTGCCAAAAGTCGAGATATATTCCACTATCCGCGCAAACGGAAAGGCCATTGAAGCAGTGGTATCAGCCTGACGCAATTCGCCGTTCACCCGCGTTTCAAGGCGTATGTCGGTCACATCAATCCCCGTCAGGTCCGTTTCGATCCAGGGCCCAAGACCACCTGATTTATCCCAGTTCTTTCCGGGTGTTACGTTGAATTTCCCGTGCCGGATCCAGTCGCGAACCGAACCTTCGTTCATAATCGTCAGACCGGCCACATGGTTCATCGCATTTCTCTGTGCAATCCGCCGCCCCTGCTTGCCGATAACCAAAACAATCTCGCCCTCGTAGTCCAGTTGCTCTGATTCATGCGGTACCTCAAGCGCCTGACCGTGCGCCACCAACGAGCGTGGATTTCTGACGAAAACAGAAGGGTATTTCGGCGGGCCCGTGTTGTCATTGTACTCTGCGTTTCGGTTCATATAATTCACACCCACACAGTAAATCCGCGTGGGATTGGTGATCGGCAACGCCAGCGTCACGTCGGAAATTTGGTAATCCACCGGTCCGGTTTGCGCCGCGGTTTCAGCCGACAGATCACCACCTAAGACAAGTCGCATATCGATAGCACCGCATCGTTTCGTCAGGTCAAAAACACCATCGCCTGTTACCGAACCGATCCGGTTCTGGTTAAACGTGATCAGTTTCAATGTCACCCTCCGGATTTCGCCAATCGTCTTGACGATAGTTAACATGTTAAGTATTAATTATGTCACTCAACCATTTCGGTCAAGCCTATGGCGCATATGACAATTCAGTATTCGGGCAATCTGGACACCTGTCTTGATATGACAGCCTTTTGTGACGCCGTCAGGGACGCGATGGTAAACACCGGATTGTTTCCGCTGGCTGGCATCCGCGTCCGGGCCTATCCGGCGGCGCATTACACGATCGCGGACGGAACAAAGGCCTTTGCCTTTGCCGATCTGGTCTGCCGGATTGGTTTGGGCCGCAGCAAAGATCAAAAGGCGCAGATGGTTGATGAAATATATTCCGATTTGGAAGACTGGGTGAAACCTCGCCTTACGCAGGTTCCGTTCGCCTTGTCACTGGAGGTTGTGGAAATAAACTATCCATTTGCCGAAAAGCGGTTGAACACCATTCGCGCAGCTTTGCAGGAAGACGAAACAAATGTCTGAACTGCAAGAAAATATCGACAGATTTCGCCCCTATTTGGCTGCGCTGACCAAAGGCGGAATTAAAAACCGGATCAATGGGCAGGACAGCAAAGGTGCCGGCTGGTTTACGTCCACATCACCCGTTGACGAGGCTGAATTGGCACAGGTCGCCCGCGCAGATGCGGCAGAAGTGGACCGCGCCGCAAAAGCGGCTAAGGACGCCTTTGCAGATTGGCGCGATATGGACGGCAAACTGCGCAAAGCCCTGCTGCACCGGATTGCTGACGGTATCGAGGCGCGGGCCGAGGAAATCGCCCTGATCGAATGTATGGACACCGGACAGGCCATCCGCTTTATGTCCAAGGCAGCCCTGCGTGGCGCCGCCAATTTTCGCTATTTCGCCGATCAGGCTCCGTCGGCTCGTGATGGACAGAACCTGCCCTCACCCACATTGATGAACATCACCACCCGCGTGCCCATCGGCCCGGTTGGCATTATCACCCCGTGGAACACGCCTTTCATGCTGTCCACGTGGAAGATCGCACCGGCGCTGGCCGCAGGTTGCACGGTGGTTCACAAACCTGCCGAACTTAGCCCCCTGACCGCGCGTCTGCTGCTTGAAATCGCCGAAGAGGCGGGCCTGCCACCCGGCGTGTGGAACCTGATCAACGGGTATGGAGAAGAGGCCGGTCGCGCCCTGACCGAACACCCCGACATCAAGGCCATCGCTTTTGTGGGCGAAAGCAAAACCGGCACTCAGATCATGAAACAAGGTGCTGACACCCTAAAGCGTGTGCATTTTGAACTGGGTGGCAAAAACCCCTGCATCGTGTTTGACGACGCAGATCTTGACCGCGCGCTGGATGCCGCCATTTTCATGATCTATTCGCTGAACGGCGAGCGCTGCACGTCGTCGTCGCGCCTTTTGTTGCACGCTGATATTCACGACGCTTTTGTTGAGAAACTGACCGCCCGTGTGAGATCCCTGCGCGTTGGTCACCCGCTGGACCCAAAGACAGAAATCGGCCCGCTGATTGCGGATGTTCACCGCAGCAAAGTTGCGTCTTTTTTTGACGTCGCCAAAACTGATGGCGCAACAATCGCCGCTGGCGGCAATATCATGCCCGGCCCGGGCTGTTATGTGGAACCTTCGCTGCTCACAGGTGCCGACAATTCCATGCGCATCGCGCGGGAGGAGATATTCGGCCCAGTTCTAACCGTCATTTCTTTCAGCAACGAAGCTGACGCGATAGAAATCGCCAACGACACCAACTATGGCCTGACCGCCTATGTCTGGACCAACAACATCGCCCGCGCCCTGCGGGTGACCGGTCAGTTGCAGGTGGGCATGATGTGGGTCAATTCTGAAAACGTCCGCCACCTGCCCACACCGTTTGGCGGCACCAAAACATCCGGCATTGGCCGTGACGGTGGCGACCATTCGTTTGAATTCTTCATGGAGCAAAAACACGTTGGCTTTGCGCTGGGTGCGCATAAGATACCAAAACTGGGCGGCTGAAACCGCTGTTGCAAAAGGAATACCCACATGGGCGAAATCGTCATGGCCGCCAAAATCACACATGTTCCAACCATCTGGATGTCCCATACCATCGAGAAATACCACGGACTGCGTGATTCTGCGCTTGCGGGCTATGCCAGTCTGCAAAAACTGGCGCGCAGTGCGGGCGTTGAAACCTTCTTGATTTTTGACACCCACTGGTTGGTCAATCAGGGTTTTCACATGAACGGCAAACCCCGCCACGAAGGCAATTTCACCAGCCACGAGCTGCCGCATATGCTGAACAACATGGTTTACGGCTATGACGGCGACCCTGACCTTGCGGATTTGATCGCGGCAGAGGTGATCGCGGCAGGTGGCCGGGCCATTGCGCACAAAGGCAACGAACTGGGCGTGGAATACGGCACATTGGTGCCCATGTATTTCATCAACCAAGACGCTTACGCCAATGTGGCCAGCGTGGCAGTCAACCAATTTGCCAGCATCGATGAAAGCCGCCAGTGGGGTGCGGCTGTGGCCCGTGCCATCAAAAAATCAGACCGCAGGGTCGCGGTTCTCGCGTCAGGTTCGCTGTCCCACTCGTTTTGGCCCAACCACCTGTCAGTTGACGGCGTCAATCAGGTGAACGGTGAATTTAACCGCCAGATGGACCTGCATGTGCTAAAGATGTGGCAGGCCGGCCAATGGGATGAATTTTTGGACATGCTGCCCGAGTACGCCGTCAAATGCGAAGGCGAGGGCGCGATGAACGACACAGCCATGCTGTTTGGCGCACTGGGTTGGAAAGACTACGAAGGCCGCCCAACCATCCACACGCCTTACTTTGGCAGTTCCGGCACCGGTCAGGTGAACGTCAGTTTTTCGGTTTAAAAGCGCATGTAACCTGGAGCGGGCGACGGGAATCGAACCCGTATCATCAGCTTGGAAGGCTGAGGTCTTACCATTACACAACGCCCGCGCGTAACTTGTTTCCTATTTCACCGAAATTTTGGCGTCAAGGCCGCAGGCAACATGGTTTGATTAATCGGCCTGAACCAGCAATTTGTGCTGCGAAATTCAGTTATTGCAGCCCGCTGCGGCGCCGGATGATTGATCGCATCTTTGGCGCAAATGAAACACCCTTGCATTCTTGGCTGGGGCACCCTCAGGATGGTAAGCGAAACCGGGTAAAGAACGCTTACACAAGATCAGGACGCCACAAAGGAATCGCTCCAATGAAAAACATCTACACATTTGGCCGCAAACCCGGAACGCGTAATTTCACCGTCAAGGACCTACAAGACTTAAAAGGATCTGGCACCCGTCTGACCATGTGCAATCCAGCGAACGAGATCGAAATTCGTGCGTGTGTTGAGGCCGGCATCGACACTCTAACCGTATGGGACCGCGACATTGATCTTGCGCGGAAACTGGCCCCAACCCATTTCACCGGATCGGCCATGGGATGGGGGCAGTTCATTACCCATGATGAAATATTGCGCCACGCCATGGGTCAGATGGAAGCCGGTGCTGATATGTATTTCACAAACCGTTCTTTTCCGGTTGTTGAAATGTTGGCGCGTGAAGGTATCCCCGTTCAGGTTCACATGGGTCTTGTTCCAACATTCAGTCACTGGCGCGGCGGACTGAAGGCCTATGGCCGCACCACGGACGAGGCTCTGGAGCTGTACCGCACCTTCAAAAGTTACGAGAACGCTGGCGCCTTTGCATGCGAGATCGAATGTGTCGCCGAGGATACGTTGAACCTTTTAAACGAGAAGACGTCGATTGTGACCATATCGTTGGGATCGGGAAACGCGGGTGACGTGATCTTTTTGTTCATGGCGGATATTTGCGGCGAAGACAGCAACCCACCCCGGCACGCGCACGCATTCTGCGACCTTGGTAAGCTGCATCGTCAAATGTACGCCCAGCGGGTGGCTGCCCTGGAAGAATTCTCCTCCGAAGTCCACAGCCGGGCATTTCCTTATCCCGCACAGGCCGTCACCATGCATGAGGGTCAGTTTGAAAAGTTGCAGGAAGCCCTGGACAGCCAGTAAGCTCAGTCAAATTCCGCAACATCCGCCGGCTTGACGGTTCCAAAGCCCGTTCAAAAGGCTTTTCATCTCAGATTTCCCACGCTAGGCTGGCTGTTTCTGGTTTTGCACAGGCAGGGACCAACGTGAAAATAACTGAAATGGGCCGGCAGACATTTGTTGATACATTCGGCGGCGTTTATGAGCATTCGCCATGGATCGCGGAAAAATGCTTTGACCAGGGGGGGCATTTGATGGCCACCGATCCGGTCGATCTGGCCGGTCCGATGGCGATATTGGTGGAGTCAGCGGGCACCGATATTCAACTGGCGTTGCTGCGTGCCCACCCCGATCTGGCCGGCAAACTGGCGAAAAGCGG
>Ga0114934_10002177_pt1 | contig 12574 bp, 14 predicted proteins | sample 4SBtaG_2_FD_99695 | JGI IMG/M metagenome (GOLD analysis project Ga0114934, IMG submission 99695) | Deep subsurface microbial communities from Kolumbo volcano to uncover new lineages of life (NeLLi) - 4SBTROV10_white metaG | ecosystem: Environmental > Aquatic > Marine > Volcanic ... | reverse complement strand
TTTCCCAAAAGAACACTATAAAGCGGGTGATTTTGTAAATGTAAAAACAACTAATTGCACAAGCGCTACGCTTATTGGTGAAGCGGTTGGTTATTCTGAAAACAATTAAACTATGGAATCTGTTCAAGCTATAAAACAACGTTTCGGAATTATTGGCAATGATGCTACATTAAATCGCGCTATTGAAAAAGCAATCCAAGTATCTCCTACTGATATTTCAGTTTTAGTTACTGGAGAAAGCGGTGTAGGTAAAGAAAGTATTCCAAAAATTATACACCAATTATCACATCGCAAACATGCAAAATACATTGCAGTTAACTGTGGTGCTATTCCGGAAGGCACTATTGATAGTGAATTATTTGGTCACGAAAAAGGTGCTTTTACTGGAGCTACTCAAACACGTTCGGGATATTTTGAAGTTGCCGATGGTGGGACTATTTTTTTAGATGAGGTTGGAGAGCTTCCTTTAACCACTCAGGTACGTTTACTACGTGTTCTGGAAAATGGCGAGTTTTTAAAAGTAGGCTCTAGTAAAGTTCAAAAAACAGACGTTCGTATTGTAGCAGCCACAAACGCTAATATGTTTAAAGCTATTAAAAAAGAAAAATTCAGAGAAGATTTATACTATCGTTTAAGTACCGTTGAGATTCATTTACCAGCACTTCGCAAACGCAGAGAGGATATCCATTTATTATTCAGAAAATTTGCAAGTGATTTTGCACTAAAATATAAAATGCCAACCATTAGGTTGTCTGAAGATGCTACAAATCTTTTGAAAACTTACAGATGGAACGGAAATATTAGACAATTGCGAAATGTTGCCGAACAAATATCTGTTTTAGAGCATAACAGAAATATTACAGCTGAAACTCTACGCCACTATTTACCAGATAAAGGACAAAATTTACCTGCAGTAGTAAACACCTCTAAATCTGAAAATGACTTTAGTAATGAGCGTGAAATTCTTTACAAAGTATTGTTTGACATGAAAAGCGATCTTAACGATTTAAAAAAGCTCACTATGGAACTTATGGAACATGGAAATAATCACGATGTTCAAAAAAATAATGAAGGGCTTATTCAAAAAATATATAGAAATGAAAAAGACGATGCAATAAAAGAAGATGTAGAGGTGCTATCTATTACCCAAAAAAGTACTACTCCTGTCGAAATTATTGATGACCCTCAAGACAAATATCACTTTGCTCAAGAAATTGAAGAAGAAGAAACCTTGTCCTTACATGACAAAGAATTAGAATTAATAAAAAAATCGCTTGAACGTCACAATGGAAAGCGTAAATTAGCAGCTGCTGAACTTGGTATTAGCGAACGTACTTTATATAGAAAAATTAAGCAGTTTGATCTTTAATTTTTTGTTTAAAAAATATCACACTAAGGAGGTCATACTGAGATTGTCTAAGTATTATCGAAGCGATTACAAACAATTATAAATGAAAAACATAAAATACATACTTATTGTTACCTTTTCAACAGTACTTTTAGGCTGTGGTGCATATTCTTTTTCAGGTATATCGCTTGCAGAAGGAACCAAAACATTTCAAGTTAATTATTTTGAAAATAATGCCCCTTTAACAGAACCTGGATTAGGGCGGGATTTTACAATTGCTCTTCAGGATTTAATTCAAAACCAGACCAGTTTAGACCTTGTTAATTCTAATGCAGATATTATTTATGAAGGTGAAATTGTAGATTATCGCATATCTCCTACTACGGCAACCTCTAGTAATACAGCTGCCCAAAACCGCTTAACTATTGCTGTTAAAGTTCATTTTTATGACAAAAATGATGATGACGCAGAGTTTGACCAACGTTTCTCGTTTTATTTCGACTATGCAGGAAGCTCACAATTAGTTGGTAGCCAAAAGGACACTGCAATTGCAGAAATATTTGAACGTATAACTCAAGATGTTATTAATGCTTCGCTTGCAAAATGGTAATTTATAATTAATGAATACAAACGATTTTACATATATATTGCAACACCCACAAAGTATAACTGCTACACAAATTAGTGATGTAAAATCTATTATTAATGAATTTCCTTACTTTCAATCGGCAAGAGCTATTTATATTAAAGGGTTAAAAAACAAAGAAAGTTTTAAATACAATCAAGAACTTAAAACAACTGCTGCTTATACTACTGATAGAAGTATTTTATTCGACTTTATAACATCAAAAGAGTTTCTACAAAATGAAATTTCACAACATATTAAGCACAATACTGAGCATTTAAAAGCCATTGAAGTAAGTGATATTGAAGATATTTCAGTAAACAAAAGTGTTATTATTGATGATGCTTTAAGACAGCACATTAAAGATACAGAACCTATTTTAGACCCAGCGATTTTTCAAGCTAAAGAAGAGGCTATTCCTTCAGAAGATGTTATTGATATAGATGTCTCAAATATTCAAAAAACTCCTGAGGAAACACTTGAAATTGGCAAACCTCTTACTTTTAATAAAAATGAAGTACACTCTTTTAGCGAGTGGTTAAAAATTACCAGCTTTAAACCCATTATTAGAGAAGACGAGGAAATAAAAGCAGAACCTTCCCTAAAGAATAATCAAGAAAAAAAGTTTCAATTAATCGATAAATTTATTGCTTCCAAAGCTAAAATTCAGCCGATAAAAAAAGATGCACCAACATACAATATTGCCAAAGCACAAATGATTCAACCAGAAGCTTTAATGACCGAAACCTTGGCAAGAATTTATGTTGAACAAAAAAACTACAGCAAAGCCATTCAATCTTATAAGATTTTAAGTTTGAAATATCCAGAAAAAAGTGGTTTCTTTGCAGACCAAATTCAAGCAGTAAAAGAATTACAAGAACAAAATAATATATAATAATGAGTACGTTTTCAATATTTTTAGTCCTTATCGTTATTGTAGCATTTTTATTAGTAATAGTAATTATGGTACAAAACCCAAAAGGCGGTGGTTTATCTTCGTCTTTTGGTGGCGGTGGCACACAACAAATTGGTGGTGTTAAGAAAACATCTGACTTTTTAGACAAAAGCACATGGGCTTTAGCAACTTTATTACTAGCGCTAATTTTACTTTCTAATGTAGCCATTGGTGGTACTGATGGAACCGCCGAATCTAAAGCTTTAGATCAAAGTGAAACAACAACACAACCGTTGCCTAATACTGACAATACAGCAACACCAGCTGAAACTAATGAAGTTAGTAAAGACACTTCAAACTAAAATCGTGTATAAAAACATTACAAATGCCAACCTAAACCGTTGGCGTTTTTTGTTTGTAAATATTCCGAAATAAGAGTATTCAAACAAATGAAAATTTGTCAGTATAACTGTATTGGCACAATTTCTGAATAATGCTAAAGCGTTAAACAAAATTTAATTAACTTAAAAACATTAAACAAAATGGCTTTAAATATTAAACCATTAGCAGATAGAGTTCTTATAGAACCATTAGAAGCTGAAACAACTACAGCTTCAGGAATCATTATTCCAGACAACGCTAAAGAAAAACCGCAAAAAGGAAAAGTAGTTGCTGTTGGTAAAGGCCCAAAAGACGAGCCAACCACGGTTAAAAAAGGGGAGACTGTTCTCTACGGAAAATATGCAGGAACAGAACTTAAACTAGATGGTAAAGACTATTTAATTATGCGAGAAAGCGATATTCTGGCAATAGTTTAATAATTGTTATTCCTGCTTTCGTCGGAATCTCATAAAACAAAACTAAACTTTAATTCAAAAAGATTCCCTCCCTCGAGGGAATGACAAAATAAAATTTTTTAATTATGGCAAAAGATATAAAATTTGATGTTGAAGCACGCGACGGTTTAAAACGTGGTGTTGATGCTTTAGCAAACGCAGTAAAAGTAACCCTAGGCCCAAAAGGTAGAAACGTAATTATAAGCAAAAGTTTTGGCGCACCACAAGTCACTAAAGATGGTGTAACAGTAGCCAAAGAAGTAGAGCTTGAAAACGAGCTTGAAAATATGGGCGCGCAAATGGTAAAAGAAGTTGCTTCAAAAACCAATGACCTTGCTGGAGATGGAACCACAACAGCAACTGTATTAGCACAAGCTATTGTAAAAGAAGGCTTAAAAAATGTTGCTGCAGGAGCAAATCCTATGGATTTAAAACGAGGTATTGATAAAGCTGTTGAAGCCATCACGAAAGACCTTGAAAAACAAGCTAAAAAAGTAGGAAATTCTTCTGAAAAAATTCAACAAATTGCAGCTATTTCAGCAAACAATGATAATACCATTGGCGAATTGATAGCAAAAGCATTCGATAAAGTTGGAAAAGAAGGTGTTATTACTGTTGAAGAAGCTAAAGGTACAGATACTTATGTAGATGTTGTAGAAGGCATGCAATTTGACAGAGGATATTTATCACCTTATTTTGTAACTGATGCTGATAAAATGATTGCTGATCTCGAGAATCCATACATTTTATTATTTGACAAAAAAATATCTAATCTACAAGAAATTCTTCCAATTTTAGAACCTGTTGCACAATCTAGCAGACCATTATTAATAATTGCTGAAGATGTTGATGGGCAAGCTCTAGCGACACTAGTTGTAAATAAATTACGTGGCGGACTTAAAATAGCTGCTGTAAAAGCACCAGGATTTGGAGACAGACGTAAAGCAATGCTTGAAGATATCGCCATATTAACAGGAGGAACAGTAATTTCTGAAGAACGTGGATTCTCTCTAGAAAATGCCGATTTAACAATGCTTGGAACTGCTGAAACAGTAACCATTGACAAAGACAATACAACTATTGTAAATGGCGCAGGAAAAGCAGAAGACATTAAAGCAAGAGTAAACCAAATAAAAGCACAGATCGAAACAACAACTAGCGATTACGACAAAGAAAAATTGCAAGAGCGTTTAGCTAAATTAGCTGGAGGTGTTGCAGTACTTTATGTTGGTGCAGCAAGCGAAGTTGAAATGAAAGAGAAGAAAGACCGTGTTGATGATGCTTTAAATTCAACTCGTGCTGCTGTTGAAGAAGGCATTATTGCTGGTGGTGGTGTTGCACTACTAAGAGCAAAATCTGTTTTAGACAAATTAACTACTGAGAGTTTAGACGAGGTAACCGGAATTCAAATTGTAGCTCGCGCTATTGAATCGCCATTAAGAACCATAGTAGAAAACGCTGGTGGAGAAGGATCTGTTGTAATTAACAAAGTATTAGAAGGCAAAAAGGATTTTGGCTATGATGCTAAATCTGAAAAATATGTCGACATGCTTAAAGCAGGAATTATTGATCCTAAAAAAGTAACACGAATAGCTCTTGAAAATGCAGCTTCGGTTGCTGGAATGATTTTAACTACAGAATGCGCCTTGGTTGATATTAAAGAAGATGCTCCTGCAATGCCACCAATGGGAGGTGGCGGTATGCCAGGAATGATGTAATGAAATTAAATGTCATTACAAAACACAAAAAAAACGCCTCAATATTAATTGAGGCGTTTTTTTTGTGTTTTAGGGTTATTTATCCTTCTGTTTTTGTGTCGGTATCTGCATGTTCATGGTCATGCCCATCACCTTCAGACTCTCCATCTTTTTTCTTTTCTACTTTTTTCATATCCATATTACAAACTGGACATTTTCCTGCTTTGTCATAAGTTTTACCTTTTTCACAATCCATTGTGCATTGATATTTGTCATTCATTGCCATATCTGCTTTATCTGCAGCATGATTTTCTTGCATTTCAGTTTTAGTTTCTTCAGGTGCTGCTTCTTTCTTTTCTTCTTTACAAGAAGTTAAAACTACACCAAGAGATAAACTAAGTGCTAATAATAAAATTGATCTTTTCATAATTTGGTTTAAATTTTAGTTAAAGTGTTTATGTTTAAACAGCGAAATATACTAAATATTGTGTTATAAATCACTGTTGTTGTTTATGATAGTAAAATGCTGGTAGTAACAAAATTAATAATAATGGCTGAATTAAAAACCGTCTGATATTAAAAAATAGGTAATAATCGTCTTGACGAGGATTTAAAACAAAGTATAAAAACAACAATAGTAATATAAAATATGCTATTATATAAATTAGTACTGAAAATTTTATAACGCTTTTATCTTTAAAAACAACATATAAAATACCTAAAGAAATAATTGTATTTAACAGATATCGTAGTGTTGTAAATGTTATTAGTTTAAACACCTCTCGCCTGGGATTATCTATATATAAATAATCATTTTGAAAGAATAATAAATACGGGTCGTAAAATAATTGGTCTTCAAAAACACGTATTAATACGAGAAGCACAAACAAAACAAAAATCAATATGTACTTTGTGTAATTAGACATCTTTATTAATATTATTTGCAAATCTGTTTACCCAGAACATCCATAATAAAAATACCAGTCCATAAATAATAAGAGGAAAAATAACAGTATGTAAAATTTCTTTTCGCCAAGGATAATGAAACAAACCTATAGATAAAATTACTATCCTAATAAGATTCATAATATAAATTAACACGCTTCCAAACAACAGGTAAAACAAAGTTGTTTTCCATTTTCCTGCGAAAGCAATAATGAAAGACACAAACAAGATAATTATACTTACTGAGTTACAGCCTTCAATAACTCTTGCAACAAACTTGTTATTAATTATAAGTTTCATTGAAGCCTCGTTCGGGTGCTGTTCTATTTGTGCCGAATAGCCAACGGTTTCTATAAGAGATTGACTTTGCTTTGCAACTAAACTGGTAAGATAATCAGGATAATATCTGGAGTTTTCAGAATAATCTAAGTATAGTTTATAGGTAATTGATAAGACACTATACACCACTAAAAATGTAATTATAAACCTAATTACCGACTTATATTTTACAAAAAGTGCTTTCAATTAAATTGGGGTTTTATGAATTAAAATTATATAAAAACCTGTGTCATTTTTTAGTTCATTTTAATACTTTTACCAAAACTAACAACAGTATGAATTTAGATAACTTAAAACCAAAAGTAACTGAAATTGTATCAATTACAAATCAATCTGTTGAAAATCGGTTGTACAACATTTGTGAACTTCTTGAAAAGAATGTAGATTATTATAATTGGGTTGGGTTTTATTTTAAAAATGGTGACAAAAACGAATTAAAACTCGGTCCTTATGTTGGCGCTCCAACAGATCATACTCTTATTCCTTTCGGAAAAGGCATTTGTGGTCAAGTTGCTGTTAGTAATGAAAACTTTGTAGTGCCTGACGTTGCTGCACAAGACAACTATTTGGCATGTAGTATTAGGGTTAAAGCTGAAATTGTAATTCCTATTTTTATTAATGGAGAAAACGTTGGGCAAATAGATATAGACTCTAATACTACCAATCCATTCACTAAAGCTGATGAAGATTTTTTAGAGTTTGTTTGCACTAAAGTTGCTGAAATTTTATAGTTGTTAATAACTATTCTTTTTGGTTGAAAAATCTACTCCTTTTTCATTAATTAAACCTTTATTATATCGTTATTTTTGCGGCAACAACGACTCAAATCCTAACGCAAAAAAAATGAACAACAACAAAACGATAAAATCGGCATTAATTTCTGTTTTTAGTAAAGACGGTTTAGAACCCATTGTAAAACAACTAGACCAACAGGGTGTTACCATTTATTCTACTGGTGGTACGCAAAAATTTATAAACGATTTAGGTATTGATGTTGTTCCAGCCGAGGATATTACTTCGTATCCTTCAATTTTAGGAGGACGTGTTAAAACATTACATCCAAAAATATTTGGTGGTATTTTAAACCGTCAAGATAATGCTCAAGATGTCGCAGAATTAATAGCATATGAAATCCCACAAATAGATGCTGTAATAGTAGATTTATATCCATTTGAAAAAACTGTAGAATCTGGAGCTAGTGAACAAGAGGTTATTGAAAAAATTGACATTGGTGGCATCTCACTTATTCGTGCTGCTGCAAAAAACTTTAAGGATGTAATTTGTGTGTCATCGGTTAATGACTATGTCGAATTTTTAGAGTTAATTTCTAAAGATAATGGTAACATTTCATTAGAAGACAGAAAACGTTTTGCCACAAAATCATTTAATGTATCCTCTCATTACGATAGTGCTATTTTTAATTACTTCAATAAAAACCACGAAGAAGCTGCTATAAAAATTAGTGAAACTAATGGCAAAGTCTTGCGCTATGGAGAAAACCCACATCAAAAAGGATTTTTCTTTGGTGACTTTGATGCTTTGTTTACTAAACTTCATGGTAAAGAATTAAGCTATAACAACTTGTTAGATGTTGATGCTGCTGTAAATCTTATGAATGAGTTTAGAAATGATGCACCAACATTTGCTGTATTAAAGCACAATAACGCTTGTGGTTTGGCTCAAAGACACACTTTACATAAGGCTTATATTGATGCATTGGCTGGAGATCCAGTTTCTGCTTTTGGTGGCGTTTTAATTAGCAATACTGAAATTGACAAAGCAACAGCCGAAGAGATTCATAAGCTATTCTGCGAAGTTGTTATTGCACCTTCTTTTAGTGATGAGGCATTAGACATTTTAAAAGGCAAAAAAAATAGAATACTACTCGTTCTAAATGCTATTGAATTACCTCAGTCTAGTGTTAGAACATGTTTAAACGGAATTCTTGTTCAAGATAAAGATACTGTAACTGATGCTATTGAAAATTTATCAAATGCTACTAACAACAACCCTACTGAAGCTGAATTAGAAGACTTAATATTTGCTTCCAAAATTTGTAAACACACAAAATCTAACACCATTGTTTTAGCAAAAAACAAGCAATTATGTGCTAGTGGTACAGGACAAACCAGTAGAGTTGACGCTTTAAGCCAAGCCATACACAAAGCACAATCTTTCAACTTTAATTTAAAAGGAGCTGTTATGGCTAGCGATGCTTTTTTTCCGTTTCCAGACTGTGTAGAGATAGCTGATAATGCCGGAATAACATCCGTTATTCAACCTGGAGGCTCTATTAAAGATCAATTAAGTATTGACTATTGCAATGCTAATAATATAGCTATGGTCTTTACTGGGACACGCCATTTTAAACACTAACTAAAGCAATTTATTTTTAGAAGTCCGTTTTCCTAATTATAACGTATATTTTATTACATTTACAGTTATTCAAATTTTTGTATTAACAACCCTCAGATAATTTAAAGTAGCACATGGGATTTTTTGATTTCTTAACCGAAGAAATTGCAATAGATTTAGGAACAGCAAACACGCTTATTATTCACAACGATAAAGTTGTGGTAGATAGTCCATCAATAGTCGCAAGAGATAGAATTTCTGGTAAAATAATTGCCGTTGGTAAAGAAGCCAACTTAATGCAAGGTAAAACACATGAAAACATTAAAACAATTAGACCTTTAAAAGATGGTGTGATTGCCGATTTTGATGCTTCCGAGCAAATGATAAGCATGTTTATTAAAAATATTCCTGCTTTAAAAAAGAAACTATTTTCTCCTGCACTTCGAATGGTTATATGTATTCCTTCAGGAATTACCGAAGTGGAAATGCGTGCAGTAAAAGAATCCGCAGAACGTGTTAACGGCAAAGAAGTTTACTTAATTCATGAACCAATGGCTGCAGCTATTGGTATTGGTGTAGATATTATGCAACCTAAAGGAAACATGATTGTAGATATAGGTGGAGGAACAACAGAAATTGCCGTAATTGCTTTAGGTGGTATTGTATGCGACAAATCTATTAAAGTTGCTGGAGATGTCTTTACAAACGATATTATTTATTACATGCGTACACAACATAACCTTTATGTTGGGGATAGAACTGCTGAAAAAATTAAAATTCAAATTGGTGCAGCAACCGAAGATTTAGACCTGCCACCTGAAGATATGAGTGTTCAAGGACGTGATTTACTAACCGGAAAGCCAAAACAAGTACAAATCTCATATAGAGAAATTGCAAAAGCTTTAGACAAATCTATATTACGTGTGGAAGATGCAGTAATGGAAACGTTATCGCAAACACCACCAGAATTAGCTGCAGATATATACAATACGGGGATTTATCTTGCTGGTGGAGGCTCTATGTTAAGAGGTTTAGACAAACGTTTATCTCAAAAAACAGACTTACCCGTTTATATTGCCGAAGACCCTCTAAGAGCTGTAGTACGAGGCACAGGAATTGTACTTAAAAATATTACCAAATATAAAAGTGTATTGTTAAAATAGAGTGTAACTCATGCAACAAATCATAAATTTTATACTAAGAAACAAAACCTTTCTTTTGTTTTTATTGTTGTTATCTACATCCCTTTTTTTAACGTTTCAATCGCACTCCTATCATAAAAGTAAGCTTATAAATTCTGCTAATTTTTTAACAGGTGGTATTTATGAATCTGTTAATAATATTGGCAACTATTTTAATTTAAAAACCGAGAATGCCATTCTTTTGGAAGAGAACAATAGACTTAAGTCTATTGTTTTTAACTCTAAAAAAGACAATCTAAAAGAAGAATATCTGGACTCCACAACTTTTAATTCAAATTATAAATTAACCGCTGCTCAGGTTTACAAAAATAGTTATTCGGCAACTAATAATTACTTAACCATAAATAAAGGTAAGCGCGATAGTATTAAAGAAGATTATGGCGTAATTACTTCCAAAGGAATAGTAGGCATTATTGACAATACTTCAAAAAAATATGCACGTGTAATGTCTGTTTTAAATACTAATATTAGAGTTAATGCACAACTTAAAAAAACCAACCATTTTGGAACATTGAGTTGGAATGGCAAATCACCAGAATATGTGCAACTTATAGATTTACCTAAACAGGCTCCCGTAACCGTTGGTGATACGATAATTACTGGTGGATTATCCACTATATTTCCAAAAGGAATTCCCATAGGTGTGATTTCAGCTTTTAAAATAGATGATACCGAAAATTACTTTGAAATAGATATTAAACTGTTTAATGACATGACCAATGTTGGGCATGTTTATATTATAGAAAACCTTGATGCTGAAGAAATTTCTACTTTAAACAATTTGGATGAATAACGCTATTACAATAAATATTGCCCGCTTTATCATCTTAATACTATTACAAGTTTTAGTACTTAATAACATCAATTTTTTAGGATATATAAATCCTTACATATATATATTATTCATTATTTTATACCCTATAAAGAACAATCGTTTACTGTTTATATTTTTGAGTTTTTTACTTGGTTTAACTATAGATTTGTTCTTAGATTCTGGAGGTGTACATGCAGCCGCTTGTGTTACTATAGCCTATATTCGCCCTGTCCTATTAAAATTTTCTTTTGGAACAATTTACGATTACCAAACCATAAAGTTTAACACCACAGAGTTTGGGCAACGGTTTACCTATTTTTCTATTATTATTTTTATACATCACCTCATTTTATTCAGTCTTGAAATTTTTAACAGCTCAAAAATAATTTTAATCCTAAAAAAAACGTTATTCTCAAGTATCTTTACACTTATACTTTGTCTTTTAATTACCATATTGTTTAGCCGAAAGAATAAATGAGAAAACTATTACTCTTTTCAATTATAATTATAGTAGGAATTACTTTTATTACAAGGTTATTTTACCTTCAAGTCTATTCAAGTAAAGATTATAATATCTATGAAGATAATGCAATACGAAAAGTATTCTATTATCCAAAACGCGGTTATGTATACGACAGAAAAGGCAAATTACTAGTTGCCAATCAACCCTCTTATGATGTGATGGTAATACCTAGAGAAGTAGAACCTTTAGACACCTTAGAGTTTACTTCTTTACTAAAAATTACAAAAGAAGATCTTAAAAAATCCTATGATAAGGCGTACCACTATTCTCCTAGACTCCCTTCTGTTTTTTTAGCACATTTATCAAAAGAAGATTATGCTTTTCTTTCGGAAAAGATGCGAAAATACAAAGGGTTTTATATACAAAAACGTTCTTTACGTGATTATCAAACAACCATTGGCGCTAATGTTTTGGGGTTTATTGCTGAAGCAAATCAAAGAGAAATAGATGCAGATCCATATTACAAAATGGGAGACCTTATAGGAAAACAGGGTATTGAAAAATCTTATGAAAATATTTTACGTGGTGTAAAAGGCGTGAAATTTATTCAGAAAAATCGATTTAATCGTGATATTGGACCTTACAAAAATGGAAGCAAAGATACCATTCCAACAGCAGGAGAAGACATAACAATTACAATTGACGAAGAGCTTCAAGCCTATGGTGAGCGTTTAATGCAAAACAAAATGGGAGGTATTGTAGCTATTGAACCTAGCACAGGAGAAATTTTAAGCTTAGTATCGGCACCATCCTATAACCCCAATCTTTTAGTAGGTAGGAAACGTTCAGCAAACTATACCAAACTATATAACGACTCTATACATTTACCTTTAATAGATAAAGGTTTGTTGCGTATGCACGAACCTGGGTCTCCATTTAAATCATTAATTGCTTTAGTAGGGCTTCAAGAAGGTGTTATTGATGAAAACACTACAATTATATGTACTAGTGAATATCATTATGGTGGCAAGCGAACAATGCATTGCCATTGTGGT
>Ga0114934_10002174_pt1 | contig 12600 bp, 10 predicted proteins | sample 4SBtaG_2_FD_99695 | JGI IMG/M metagenome (GOLD analysis project Ga0114934, IMG submission 99695) | Deep subsurface microbial communities from Kolumbo volcano to uncover new lineages of life (NeLLi) - 4SBTROV10_white metaG | ecosystem: Environmental > Aquatic > Marine > Volcanic ... | reverse complement strand
CATAATCTTACTCAGCTAATCCCTACAAAGGAAGATGGTTGGGTTAATTTATCATGGCTATCTGGAAACGGCTATAGAACTGCAATTTTTATGAAAAAAGGTAATTTTTTAAATTCTCCCCCTATGCCTAAAAATGGCGTAACTTATATTGCAAACAGTTCTTATGGAGAAGGCAGCCAAATTGATACTTCCGGCTGGTATTGTATATACAATGATTTTACTAATGGTTATTATAATATAATTGATTCCATTAAAGGTGAAAATGGTGTTGAATACACAATCATGGCGTGTGAATATTACGGAAGTAACGGCTATGAAATATATAATATCGATACTGCCGTAGATAATCCAATATTAGTTTATGCCGGTAATCTTGCTAATAATGAAATATCAAACAAGCTTCAAATATACCCCAATCCAACAGACGGCAAATTTACAATTAACACATCAGCTCCGTTGGGTTCTGAAACTAAAATAAAAGAAGTTATTGTATATGATTTTACAGGTAAAGAGGTTATGAAAATCACAGAATTAGCAGATAATATCATAGATATTTCCAGCCTAAATTCCGGCATTTATTTTATTAAAGCCAAAAGTGAAAATGAAACTTTCTCTGGAAAAGTAATTTTGCAATAGATATTTGCGGTTAGTTTTAGCTGTCTAACATTGAATTGTTCAGACAGCTAATGCTAACTTTAATTACTAAAAATATTTTTTAGCTAAGAAAAATATTCTATATTTTTGTCAAATAAACAAAAGCTGAACTCAAACCTTAAATGCAACTTAAACTTTATTTTTCAAAATTTTTTAAATTTCTACAATCACAATGTATCTTTAACCGAAAATCCATTCTTAATCAGATTATCTGGTTTAAGTATTTCTTTTAACTTTTCGTCTGAAATAATTTTTAGTTTACTGTTAGCAGTAAAAATGTCACAATGTTCTTTCCTTATTTCAGCAGCCAATTCAGCAGCCTTGTTGTATCCAACAAAAGGCACAAGAGCAGTTGTAATCGATGGACTTTTGTAAAGATTTTCATTTGCTATTTGCGAATCGATTATCAATTCCATAAACAGATTTTCATTAAGCGTTTTATTAGCAGCAATAAGCAAATCAAGGGTTTTTAGAATACTGTGGCCAATCAGCGGAACATATGCATTTAATTCCAGATTTCCCAATCCAGCTAGTTGACTGATTAATATATCATTAGCATAGACTTGATGTGCAGCAGATACAATAAACTCAGGAATAACAGGATTGACCTTTGATGGCATAATGGAACTTCCGACTTGTTTTTGTGGAATCTTCAGTTCGTTTTTATTCACAAGCTCCGAAGCAAGCAATCGAACATCCGATGCTATTTTTTCGAGGTTTACAGCATTAGCTTTCAGGATTCCATGAACTTCTACAATAGCATCCAAATTTTGAGTAGCGTCAATAAGGTTTTCAGCTCTTGTAAGCGGTATTTTAGTCAGTTCTCGCAAAGTCTGCACCACATTCATAACAAAATATCTAGGCACAGTCAGAGAAGTGCCAATGGCACTACCGCCAAGATTCACTATTTTAATACGTTCAAAACATTTTGAAATACGCCACCAATCTCTTCCCAAAGCTTCATTATATGTTGAAAAAAGTTTTCCATAAGTCGATGGCACTGCTTCTTGCATTTGAGTATAACCAATACGCATAACATTGCGGTATTTGTTTTCTAATTTCTCGATTGTGAATCTCAGATTGTTTATTTGTTCTTCTAGATCATTCAAACGAAACATTACAGCAACTTTCAAAGCAGTTGGCACAGTATCATTTGTAGACTGGTATATATTTGCAGCCTCAATAGGATGGATTTTGTTGTATTCTCCCGGTTTATTTCCTGTTTTTAATAATGATACATTTGCAATAATTTCATTTACAGCCATATTTATACTTGTTCCTGCTCCCCCCTGAATAGCTGGAACAATAAAATGTTCGAAATATTTTCCATCAGCAATTTCTTCTGCAGTACTTATCATTGCAGAAAGAACTTCATCATCCAAAAATTTTAAAGGTGATTGCGGATAAATTCTCAATGTTGCTTTTTTAAATTCTTTGTATGTTTTATAGCAAGCAAGTTTAACATATCCCATAGCTTTATACCAATACAAAGAAAACGGGGTTGTATCAGGAAAATTATTTTTAGCTCTTAATGAATGTATTCCGTATAGCACCTCAGATGGCAATTCGGCTGTACCTATATAGTCTTTTTCTCTTCTCATTTTATAAAATTTTGTAAATAATAATGAAGAAAAAATTTAAAAATTAAACTTTTTGTCTAATTTTGTGAATATTAGTTAAAATATGAACAAATTTAAACTGTTTTTTGTAATAATAGCTTTATTAATACAAAATTGCAGAAATATTTCACCATGCAAACCAACCGAAGGTCTTGATTTTGATTCAGATAGTGCATATTCGTATATCGCAGAACAACTATCTTTTGGTCCAAGAGTTCCAAATACTCCTGCACACGATAGCTGCGCCATATATTTAAAAAACAAGCTAAAAAGCTATAAAGCAAATGTGTATTTTCAGAAAGCAGATGTAAAAAAATACGATAGTACAACAATGCACATTGTAAATATTATTGGAGAATTTTATCCTGAAAAACAACGTCGGATAGTATTATATTCGCATTGGGATAGCAGATTCTATGCTGACGGAGAACTTGACAGTGCAAACAGAAATCATCCAATACCCGGTGCAAATGATGGAGCAAGCGGAATTTCTATTTTGCTGGAAATTGCAAGACAAATTACAAAAAAAGAACCCAATGTAGGGGTTGATATAATATTTTTTGACGCTGAAGATCAAGGACAACCTTTGAGTGAAAATAATTTTGATGAAAAATCGTGGTCTCTTGGAGCGCAATATTGGGCAATGCATCCTCACAAAAAAAATTATCAAGCCTTTCTTGGTATTAATATTGATTTGGTTGGAGCTAATCATGCTATGTTTTGTAGAGAAGACAATTCTAGATATTTTGACAATTTCACAGTAAAAAGATTATGGGAATTCGCTAAAAAACTTGGTTACGCCGACTATTTTTATGACAATCTGACAAGACCAATTATCAATGATCACGTTTTTATAAATGAAATTGCTGGAATAAAATCAATTCTTATTGTAGATAATAGACCAGGACATTTTATCCCTTATTTCAAAGAATGGCACACTTCTAAAGATAATCTTAACGTGATAGATAAAAACACTTTAAATGCAGTTGGCAATGTTCTGATGCAATATATATATTGTCTAGAATAGCATAATAATCGTTTTTAACTTCAATAATTTTTTAGTATTTTTACAAAAAAATGAAAATTAAAGGCAAATTAGTTGATATTTTCAACCGACAAATATATAATGCTGAAATAACTATTGAAAATAGCAAAATTACAGAAATATCAAAAATAGACGAAGAACAGGAACAATATATAATTCCGGGATTTATAGATTCTCACATTCACATAGAAAGTTCTATGCTTGTTCCAACTAGATTTGCAGAAATTTCAGTTCCACACGGCACAGTAGCCTGTGTTTCTGATCCTCACGAAATAGCTAATGTACTGGGAGAAGCAGGTGTGATGTTTATGATTGAAAATAGTAAGAATAGTCCACAAAAATTCTTTTTTGGTGTTCCTTCTTGCGTTCCAGCAACAGATTTTGAAACAAGCGGTGCTGTAATAGATGCAGAAATCACAGATAAATTACTTCAAAATGACGATATTTTTTTTCTGGCAGAAATGATGAATTTTCCGGGAGTTATCAATGATGTTCCAGAAGTAACGACCAAATTGGATTTGGCAAAAAAATACGGAAAACCCATTGACGGTCACGCACCTTTATTATCCGGAGATGCATTAAAAAAATATGCAACAGCAGGCATTACAACAGATCACGAATGTACAAACATCAAAGAAGCTGAAGAAAAAATAAACCTGGGAATGAAAATTCTTATTAGAAATGGTTCTGCTGCCAAAGATTTCGACAATCTGTTTCCTTTGATTGACAAATATCCCGACAAAGTAATGTTTTGTTCAGACGATCGTCATCCAGATGATTTGATTGAAGGACATATAAATATACTTGTCAAAGAAAGTATTAAACGAGGTGCAGAATTATTCAATGTACTTCAGGCTGCTTGTATAAACCCTGTATTGCATTACAATCTTCCGGTTGGTTTATTGAGAAAAGGAGATCCTGCAGATTTAATAATTGTTGATAATCTTCAAATTTTTAATATTCAGAAATCCATAATCAATGGTAACATTATTTTTGAAAAAGGAGAAATAAATTTTAACATTCCCAAACTTGAAAAAAAACCAAATAAGTTTGAAAAAATAAAGCTTTTAGCAGAAGAGATTAAAGTAAAAGCCGAAACTCAAAAAATCAGAGTAATCAAAGCCTTTGACAAATCACTGCTTACAAAACAAATGATAGTTGATGCAAAAGTAAAAAATGGATTTTTACAAATCGACACAGAAAAAGATATTTTGAAAATAGTAGTTGTCAATCGCTATAAAAAAGCTAAACCCTCTATAGCATTCATAAATGGAATAGGATTGAAAAAAGGTGCATTAGCAACAAGTGTTGCTCACGACAGTCATAATATAATTGCCATAGGCACATCAGACGAAGAGATAGTAAATGCTTTAAATGCAGTATCTGAAAATAAAGGTGGAATGGCAATTTCAGAAAACAACAATATTAGCATATTGCCATTACCAATAGCAGCTTTGATGAGTGACAGCAGTGGTTATGAAATTGCAAAAAAATATAAAGAATTAAACAAAAAGGCTAAAACACTAGGAACCGAGCTAAATGCTCCATTTATGACAATGTCTTTTATGGCACTACTAGTGATTCCTGAACTCAAACTAGGAGACAAAGGGCTTTTTGATGTTACAAAATTTAGTTTCACAAATCTTTTTGTAGAATAAAAGTTACCATTTACGTGATGGAGTTGGCAGATAGTATGTACGTTTTATTTTAATAAATTCATAATCTTTGTAGTCAGTTACTTTAAATTCTAATTCATTTTTTCCAAGATATAATGGAATTTGAATATTAAAATAATATTTATGCTGTTGGTCCATTACAAGGTCAAATTTGTTTATGGTAGTTAGCAATTGCCCATTATTGTATATTTTTAGTTGCTTTGGTTTTTTGTATCCCACAATATAAGCAACAATAGGCAAAAATTTTCTATAATAAGTAATCACAGAATCTTTAGGCGTATCAAATATCAAATTGGACATTTCAATACTTTTGTATTTTAGCATTCCAAAATTCCAGCCCATATCAAGATTATAATTTGTTACGGCAACCATCAATGAATTATCTATACCTTCAATCACTTGAGCAGCATAATCATCACTTTTTCTCCTAAATATTTTAAACCACGCAACTTTCCCAAATGGACTTATTTTTATTACTCCAACATTTGAATTAAAAACACCATTTTCTTTTGATGTAAAAGCAAGAGCAAACCCCTGATCATAAGTTTCAACAATACTTACAGGATGACTTCTAAACACACTGTCTATAACAACAGACCATATAGTATCCCCTGCTGGAGTCAATTTATAAACAATCATGTTAAAATTCATAATACCTTTGCTTTTTTCATCTGTTACCAATACCAGATTAGAATCTTTAGATGCAATTATCGAATTAACCGAAGACCATCTTGTATATCTGAAATCCCAGAAGTTGATATTTATTCCATCTTTTGAATAAACTAGCACAGCTCCTTTTCTAAAATTTCCCCTTGAATATGTAATAAATCCACCAACATATATAGTGGAATCATACATCTCAGTAATAGAGATTGCCTCATCATTGTATCGACCGCCATATAAAGCATCCCATTTAAAAATACCCAATGAATCGACTTTTAAAACATACCAGTCAGTAGAATCATCAGCTGTAATAGATGTTTTACCTGCTACTACAAAACCCTTATCTTTGGTTTGTATTATATCTTCACAATAAGCATTGCCTAGCCCAGAATATAATCTTTCCCATAAAATTCGTCCATCTGTGTTTATTTTGGCCAACCAAATCTTATGATTCGCCGTATCTCTTTCTGATACAGACGCAGCAATAAGATAATTTGTATCTTTTGTTTCAATTATTTTGGTAGGATACATCCACAAAAAAGGAGAATAAGTATGAGACCAAAGCTGCTTTCCTTTATTATTTATTTTTACAAGCCACAAAGATTTCTTCACTCTGTTGGAAGTTCCAATCATCATTACATTTCCTTCAAATGTTCTGGTAAGAGACACTACTTCTTCCAATGATTTATTGTCATAATAATCATTCCATTCGAAAACATACTGTCCTATTAAAATTTTCGAATATAGTAACAAAAAAATAATTATTTTTAATTTTCGACCTGATAAAAACATAAAAAAATAACAGCATATTTTGTAAAAACTGTTTTCTTAATTCAATAATTGTGCAAAGTTAATTTAATAACTACTTTTGTAGTAAAATTATTTTAAAAAAACAAAATACATATCTGAAATTTATTCAACAATAAATTAAGAATGAACAGTTTAAATACAGAATTGAATTATATTAAAGGAGTTGGACCCAAAAGAGCAGAAATTCTAAAAAAAGAATTAGCAGTCAGCACTATTGGTGATATTATTTTTTACTTTCCTTACAAATATACTGATAGAAGCAAATTCTACAAAATAATTGAAATCAAATCTGAAGCCAGTTATGTTCAACTAAGAGGCAAATTTTGCTGCTTGACTCTTGAAGGACACGGTGCAAAAAAATATTTACACGGAGAATTTTTTGACGAAACAGGTAGTATTGATGTCGTCTGGTTCAAAAGAATAGACTGGATAAAAAAAGATATAAATACCACAGAAGAATATATTTTGTACGGGAAACCAAAAGCTTTTAAAAGCAAATTTTCTATCATTCATCCAGAATATGAGACTGTAGAGGCTTTTAAAAACAAAATAAAAGCCCCTTTTTCAGCAGAATACAACACTTCTGAACTGATGAAAAAATACTATCTAAATTCAAAAGCTATTTCAAAAATAATTCACGAAATATTCAAGAAGAAAATACAACTCGAAGAATTTATACCTGAAAAAATTCTCAAAAAATACTCTTTACCGCAAATCAATGATGCAATTTTCAATATACATTTTCCACAAAATATTGAAAAACTTGAAGCTGCAAGAAAAAGATTCAAATTTGAAGAATTACTAATAAATCAACTTGGCTTACTTCAGCAGAAATTAGTTAGAACAAATACTATAAAGGGAATACTTTTCAACAAAGTAGGAGAAAATTTCAATGCTTTTTACAACAATAATCTAGAATTTGAACTTACCAACGCTCAAAAAAAAGTTATCAGAGAAATATACAATGATTTCAAATCAGGAAAACAATGCAATCGACTTCTACAAGGAGATGTAGGTAGTGGAAAAACAGTAGTAGCTCTTATGGCAATGCTTATAGCTATCGACAATGGCTATCAGGCTACACTTATGGCTCCAACAGAAATTCTGGCTCAGCAACATTTTGAATCAATTTCACAAATGGTAAAAAATATTGACATAAACGTCAGATTACTAACTGGTTCAACTAAAGTTAAAGAAAGAAGAATAATAGAAGAGGAATTGATGAATGCAAAATTGGATATTCTTATCGGCACTCATGCATTGATTGAAGATAATGTAAATTTCAAAAAACTTGGTCTTGTAATTATTGACGAACAACACAGATTTGGTGTTATACAACGTGCCAAGCTAGCAAAAAAGAATCAAACACTTCCTCCCCATATAATAATAATGTCTGCAACTCCAATTCCAAGAACATTGTCTATGACTCTTTACGGCGACCTTGATATTTCTGTTATCGATGAAATGCCTGTTGGCAGAAAGCCTATAAAGACTTACCATTTGTATGATAAACAAAGAGTAAAACTATATAAATTTATACAGACAGAAATCGAAAAAGGACGCCAGGTGTATATTGTTTATCCATTGATTAGCGAGTCAGAAAAAATGGATTACAAAAATCTCGAACAAGGCTTCGAAAACATTATAAATATTTTTAAACCGCCAACATACAAAATTGCTATGGTTCATGGTAAAATGAAACCTGATGAAAAAAAATCAGAAATGGACAGATTTGTAAAAGGTGAAGCCAACATTCTGGTTGCGACAACAGTGATTGAAGTCGGAGTAAATGTTCCAAATGCAACAGTAATGATAATTGAAAGTGCAGAAAGATTTGGTTTATCGCAGCTTCATCAGCTAAGAGGCAGAGTTGGTAGAGGCGGAGAACAATCATACTGCATACTTATGTCTGGCAACAAGCTTTCTTCTGATGCAAGAAAAAGACTTGAGACAATGACCAGAACAAATGATGGATTCGAAATTGCTGAAGTGGATATGAGGCTAAGAGGAGCTGGAGATATTTTCGGAACTCAACAAAGTGGCAGCCCGATAAATTTCAAATTAGCAAATCTTACGACTGACTTTAAAATTTTGCAGCTAGCCAGAAATGAAGCATCATTGATACTAGAAAAAGATCCTGAGCTAAAAAGTATGGAATATAAAAAGTTAGGATTAAAAGTAAAAAACAAAATGTCTCTCAATTTAGCAAATATAGGCTAAGCAAAATTTCATTAAAAAGGACAATCGTAGCAAGTATCTGAATTTAATAATTGATCATTCCAGCAATTACAAACTGTGTCACATATTCCTCCGTAAAAATTGACTGTATCAAAATAAATATTAAATGTATCTTTTGAGACAGAATTAGAAATGCGAGTTTTTATCATAGTATTTTCTTTATCCCAACGCAAACTACTTCTATAAAAATCACTATTTTCGTCCAAAAGATAAAATTCTTTTGTCTGATTATCAGAACTTGTTTGATCAATTTCGATTTTTACTGTTTTGTATGTGATAATTTGATGCTTATAAATTTGCCAACTCTGTGAATTAGAATAAATATTCCCTTCTATAAACTTATATTGTTTTGTATCATTAATAGTTACAAATAGTTCCCAATATACATTTTCACTAGAATTTATAGTACCAAACACTTCTACGTCGTATTTATCTGAATCAATAAAAAATTGTTTGGTGCTGTGCCAAGAATTATTTCCCCAGTAAGATAATTCAAGATTATTAATATTTTCAAGTAATTTGAAAACTAGATAATTGTCATAAAAGATTTTTTGTCGCCAAAAAATAAGTTTCTTCCTTGCTAATAAAAAATTTGAATAATCAGCTAATGACTTTTGTTGAATTGTGTCTATATAAGCTGAATCAATAAATTCAGGAAAATCAGCCATCAATACCGAAAAGTCTGGAACTTGCGGTTTGTTTTGTATATTTCGGAATCCATTGCAGGAAAACATTGACAGAGTATAAAACAATATTAGAATAAATAATTTTTTCATTTTGCAATCTGATTATGTGTGTCATCAAGATATACTTTAAAAATTGCTTTGTAACCAAAAATTTCATTATTTACAGTTTTTCTTTCATATCCTATAATAAGAGATTCTACTTGTTTATAAAATTTAAGATTATCTTCATCAATATACCAATTTTCTTGAAACTGAATCTTTCCAACAGGATTCTTTTTCAAGAAAACCTCAATATTTCTAATAGAATCAATTGGAATTATTGAATCATCACTTCTATAATAATATGGAATTAATCGTTTTTGATATATTGCATTAAAAATCACATTCAACAATGGCTCTATATTAGTATTTGCAAGACAAAAGTCTGTCCAGTCATCATTCGGATCAGGATTTTTGACAATTACGTCATATATTATTGGGTTTGCTATTACAAGACTTGCAGAATCAACCTTTTCGTAATACTTTACTGTTTTAGGATACTTAATATCATTATTTTCTGTATTTTTATTTTTAGAATTACAACTAACTAATAGAAAAACAATTGCTAATAGAAAAACAAAATTTTTCATAATCTATTTTTTTATCAAATATACACCAAATTTTTATTTTTTAACACTGCATTTATCAAAAAAATTGTTAACAATTTCTATAGCATTCTCTGTTCTCTGATTTCCCTTTCCCTCTACAATTCCAAAATTCAAATTATTCTTTTTCAAATTTTCCATATATATATCAAAAAGTTTGTATCTCATTTCTCCGGGATATTCTCTTACTGGGTCATATTCCCAAGGAATATCAACTTTTGTCAATAAATATAAATCAGCAAAATAATCTTTTATTTTATGTTCAAACCAATCAGGAATTTTATTGTAAACAACTTCAAACCATACTTTCATTACGATAACGCTTGTATCTACAAAATAGTATTTATCTGCTTTTTGTTCAATTTCGTCTTCCAAACTCAAAATTTTTGAAGCAATTTTTTCCAAATCCTTGTAGCAATATCTACCTTCTAATTTTTCGACATATTCACGGGCATATTCTTCTAAAAAAACAGTATTATAATGTTCTGCAAGTTTTCTGCAAAGCGTAGTTTTTCCAGTAGATTCAGGACCAATTATTACTATTTTGAGTTTTTTATCCACGCTTTTTATTCAGATATTAAAATAAAAAACCGTCTGTTATCGACGGTTTTTTTATGTAGCGAGGGAGGGACTTGAACCCTCGACCTCAGGATTATGAATCCTGCGCTCTAACCAGCTGAGCTACCTCGCCTTTTTTGCGTGGCAAAAATAATAATTTTTTTATTATACAAAAAAAAGAATAAAAATATTTATTCTTTTTTTTGCAATATTCTTATCTACAATACTTTCAATTTCATTAAAAATTTTATCCATTTATTTTTGACAAAATTCCATCATAATCTTCTTCTTCAAGTTTGTGATAAGTTCCACTGGCTTTCGAATTTATCCAGAATTTTTTTATCAAAAATTTATCATTAGGACATAGCTCAACCTGCCCCCATTCTGTTGGAGCTCCTATTTTTTTGAAAAAGTTTTCGATAATTTCAATTGTCTGTTCTGCTGTTACTTCTTTGCCTGTTATCAATTTACCAAGGTTTGCAATTCTATCACTAATTTTAGACTTCATATGCTTCAACCAAGCAGGATAAATAAGAGACAAGGTAGCTCCATGTGGTGTATCAAACATGAATGAAAGCGCATGACCAAGTGAATGAACACCCCAGTCACCAGATGTTTTTCGACCGTGATACAAGGTCCCGTTTAGAGCAACTGTAGCAGCCCACATAATTCTGTAACGATATTCATAATTGTGCAAATTCTCAAGCAACAGTGGAGCAACTTCAGATACTTCATTAAATAATGCTGCTATAAATCTATCAGACAAATGTGCATCTCCTTCTGCGAAGTATGCTTCCAGACTATGTGCAATAAGATCTGCAATTCCGTATATTGTCTGATTTTTTGGAACTGTTTTGGTAAATGTAGGATCCAAATATGAATAATCAGGAAAAAGACTTGGATCTGCAAATCCTATCTTAAGATTTTCTTCTTCATTTTGTATAACAGCTGCAGAATTCATTTCACTTCCAGTTCCTGCAAAAGTTAAAATTACAGCTAAAGGAGTTCTTTTTTCAAGTGGCACTTTCCCTGTCATTACATCCCAGGGTTCTGCATTGTTTGAATATGATGCAGCAATAATTTTGGCAGAATCAATAACACTTCCACCTCCTAATGCAACAATAAAATCTACCTTTTCTTTTTTGCATAATTTGACTGCTTTTCTGACATCTTTAACAGATGGATTGGGGCTTATTCCTTCATATTTTACATAATTAATACCCAGATCATTAAGTTTTTGGGTTACAATATCGAAATATCCGTATTTTTTAACTGATTTTTTCCCTGTAACCAACAATGTTTTTTTTCCCAATGCAAGCAATGTATCCCCAAATTCATCCAATACGCCTTTTCCAAAAAAAAGCTTTGTGGGATTGTAAGCTGTAAAATTTTTCATTTTTTTTAGTAAAAAAAAACAATTTTATTTATATTCGCAAAATAAAAATCACCTTATGGAAGATCTATATATTATAGCTAAGAAAAAAACTCCTGAAATAGATTTTAAAAAAAATGGATTTTTAAAAATAAAGGGGAAATCTTATATTGAAAACACCAAAGATTTTTATGACAATATTATTGAATGGCTTAACGATTACATCAAAGAACCAGCAGAAAAAACTGTTGTAAATTTTGAACTTGAATATTTTAACACTAGCTCTCAATTATGGTTATTCAGAATGGTTGAAACTTTAAAAGATTTAGTAAATCTAAACAAAGACGTAACTTTTAATTGGTATTACACTGAAAAAGAAATAGAAGAAGTCGGTGCTGACCTTGCAAATCTTCTAAATGTTGAAATCAATTTTATCAAAGTAGACAATTAAACTTAAGTTTTTTTAAGTTTTTTTAAGTTAATAAAAACTAAATTTATTCTCGATTTTTTTTTTTTTGTGATAAAAAAAATGAGAATATTATTTACCTTTTTAGTAATTTTTTTTTGTTACAATTTATTAGCTTAAAACATTACTGTTTTTGACGAAATTACTTTACAACAAATTTTTAAAGCCT
>Ga0114934_10002173_pt1 | contig 12600 bp, 7 predicted proteins | sample 4SBtaG_2_FD_99695 | JGI IMG/M metagenome (GOLD analysis project Ga0114934, IMG submission 99695) | Deep subsurface microbial communities from Kolumbo volcano to uncover new lineages of life (NeLLi) - 4SBTROV10_white metaG | ecosystem: Environmental > Aquatic > Marine > Volcanic ... | reverse complement strand
AGACGATGAACTTGAGAATATTGATGATTTAGATTTGTTCGACGATCTTACTGATGAAGAGATTGACGAACTCATCTCAATAAACATTGCTGACGAAGAAATTCTCGAAGATGATTTTGAAGAATACGACGACCTCGAAGATTTTGACGATTCTGAACTAGAAAATTTTATAGAAGAAATCGAAACAGACGACTTTGACGATATTGAAATAGACGACATAGATATTGACAATTTTGAAGATGATCTCGATATTTAATCATCTTCATTTTTAACGAATATTTATTACCCACATAAATCTGGATGATTTTTTTTAAATATAAGATTATGCCCGAAGAAAAAACAAACACATCGCTAAACTTTATTGAAACAATAGTTAAAGAAGACAACGAAAATGGAGTAAAAATTCATACTCGTTTCCCTCCAGAACCAAATGGCTTTCTTCACATTGGTCACGCAAAAGCTATTTTACTTAATTACTCATTAGCAAAAAAATATAACGGACTGTTCAATCTTCGCTTTGACGACACAAACCCTGAAGGAGAAGATACTAAATATGTTGAAAATATAAAAAAAGATCTTCGATGGCTAGGAGTAGAATGGGAAGACAGAGAATATTTTGCATCTGACTATTACGAACAATTATACCAATGGGCAGTAAAACTTATTAAAGAAGGAAAAGCATACGTTTGTGAACTTACACCAGAAGAAGTATCAGCAAACAGAGGTACTCCATCTGTTCCTGCAAAAAGCCCATACAGAGACAGACCTATTGAAGAAAGTCTCGACCTTTTTGAACGAATGAGAAAAGGAGAATTCCCCAACAACAAAATGACTTTGAGAGCAAAAATAGATCTTGCTTCTCCTAATATGCACATGCGTGACCCAATAATGTACAGAATAAAACACGTGGAACATTACCGAACAGGAAACAAATGGTGCATCTACCCTACTTATGACTGGACTCACGGTCAATCCGACTATATAGAAGGTATCACTCATTCCCTTTGCACACTCGAATTTAGAGTTCACAGACCTTTGTACGACTGGTATCTTGACCAACTAGCTGAAGGAGACTACAGACCACATCAAATAGAGTTTGCCAGACTTAACCTCAGCTACACAGTGATGAGCAAAAGAAAACTTATGCGTCTTGTAAAAGAAAACTATGTTTCTGGATGGGACGACCCTCGTATGCCGACAATTTCAGGCTTACGTAGAAGAGGTTTTACTCCCGAGTCTATTCACAATTTTATAGAAAAAGTAGGTATTGCAAAACGCGATAACATTATAGACTATAGCTTACTAGAATTCTCAATCAGAGAAGACCTAAACAAAAAAACTCAAAGAGTAATGGGAGTTATAAATCCTCTGAAAGTATTTATTACAAACTATCCAGAAAACGAAACTGAATATATAGAAGCAATCAATAATCCTGAAGACGAATCTATGGGAAAAAGAAAAGTGCCTTTCTCAAGAGAATTGTACATCGAACAAGACGACTTTATGGAAGAGCCTCCAAAGAAATTCTATCGCTTGTCTCCGGGCAAAGAAGTACGATTGAGATATGCCTACTTTATTACTTGTACAGATGTTGTGAAAGATACTGATGGAAATATTGTAGAAATACACGCTATTTATGACCCTGAAACAAAAGGAGGAAACGCACCTGACGGCAGAAAAGTAAAATCAACACTTCATTGGGTTTCTGCTAAAGATGCTCTTGAAACAGAAGTGAGACTCTACGACAGATTATTTGTAAAAGAAGAACCAGAAGATGTTGAAGAAGGTGCAGATTTTATCTCAAATCTGAATCCAAAATCTTTGATAATTAAGAAGGCATTTGTTGAGCCATTTGTTAAAAATGCAAAAGAACTTGACAAATTTCAGTTTGAAAGACTAGGTTACTTCTGTGTTGACCCTGACACAACAGACGACAAATTAGTCTTTAACCGAACAGTCTCATTACGAGATAGTTGGGCAAAACTTAATAAAAAATAAGAAACTACATTTAGTAGTTTCTTATTTTCAACTATTTTTTATTCAACACTTTATTGCAAAAACGAAGCAGTCTGTATATAAATTCAAGATTGCTTCGTCAAGCTACTAGCAAAGGCGTTTTTTGGGTTGTGATGCTAATTTTTCATCAAAAAGTTCTTTTATTAGTGCGTCTTGATTTTAGTTTCCAAAATCATTGATATCTTCAAAGCCAAGTAAAATTAAAAAAACTCGCTTTTTGAACATATAATATTATGTGTTACATAATTATGATTAATATTATCAACAAAAGTATTGATTTAATTTTTTAAAATACCGTATTGTTTTTTATTGTGTTTTACAAGCATTATCCGGCTATCTGATGTTAAATTTAGTGTAAGGAATTGACGAAATAAAAAATATTTTTTGTTTTTCTTATAAAATACTGTAACTCTAACTTAAACTGGTTATCAAACATCGAGTTTCAAACCAACAACTAGTATGTCATCTATTTGGATAGCATCTTTTCCTTTCCAACTTTCTAGTGTATTGCTCAATATAGCTTTCTGTTCAGTCATTGATTTATAGCTATTATTTAGCAATAACTGTTTAAAATTATTTGACATATATTTTTGCATTTTTTCTCCTCCCAATTGATCATAAAAACCATCAGAAAATAAATAAAGTTTATCATTTTCCTTCAAATCCATTTCTTTATTTGTAAAAGGAATTTCTTTGAAAAATTCGCCTATTGGTTGTCTGTCTCCCTTAATTTCAATTAAAGAATAGTCTGCAGATTCTTCAAAAGAGCTTTTAAATATTTTTATTCTATCATTGTCTATGTCCTCTAATCGATCGTTATTTATCTTTTCTTTGTTAATAATATACATTGAATTTTGAGCACCTGCAAATTGAAGTTTATTAGTCTCATTATTAATAAAACAAATTGCAACGTCCATTCCGTATAATTGATTACCTTCCCCAGTCTGTTCGAGAGTATTCTTAAATTCATCACGTAACAAATCTAAAACCTGTGCTGGTTGAGCAATGTCTTTTCTTCTTATTATTTCATTCAATAAAGCAACTCCTAGCAAACTCATAAATGCTCCCGGCACACCATGTCCAATACAATCTGCAACAACAACAATAATAATTTCTTCAATTTTTCTGAACCAATAAAAGTCACCGCTGACAATATCTCTTGGTTTGAATAAAATAAAATAATCAGGAAAAATTTTATTTATATAATATTCTGCTTGCAAAACAGCACTCTGAATTTTTTTTGCATAATTGAGACTTTCTTTAATTTGAATGTTAAAAGTTTCCATCAATAGATTTTGTTTTTCTATTTCAGATTTTTGCTTATTTACAAGATTCAAAGTAGCTTGCAATTTTTCTATATATTGAGTTAGTTTATGGTTTTTTTGTTCAATTTCTAGATTATATTTTCTACGTTGGCGGTTAATAATGTATAGTAGTAATGCTAAGGCCAAAACTAATATAAAACTAATAGCAATTAATAAAGCCATAATTCTTTGCCTTTGAATTATTGCTTGTTGTTTTTCGTTTTTTTCCTGCAAAAGAGCATTTTGTTTTTCCTGAAGTTTCAAATCTAAGATACTTTGTAAATTTGCCAGCTGCTTTTCTACCTCAGAATTAGAAATTGAATCTAATAAATCTGAATATTTGACATAATTTATATATGCAGAATAAAAATCACCTTTTGCAGAGTCCACTTTAGCAAGAAAGTGATATGTATCTTTTGCATATTCTAAAAGACCAATATCCAATGCTATTGTTAAAGCTGAGTCAAGGTACAATTCTGAGATATCAAAGTGATTGTTTTGAAAAGCTATCATACCGTATACTAGATATGATATCGAAAGTCCTTTGGTATATTTTATTTCTTTGCTTAGATTTATTGATTTCAGACTATATTCCTTTGCTTTTGTATAATTTTTTTCTAAACTAAATACTCTTGCCAAATTTCCATATGTTAAAGCTAACTGTTTTTTTAAACCGATTTTTTCTGCACTTTTCTCAGATATAAACAAATATTTTTTTGCAGAATCAATTTCATTCCTATCTAAAAAAATATTGGCAATATTTGAAGTAGACAAAGCAATACCATCCTGAACCGAGTCTTTCAGATATAGATGGTAAGCTTTCTGAAAATATTCTAAAGCCTTATTAGTTTGTTCCATTAGCAAGTATATGCCACCTATATTATTGGTAGTTAAGGCTATATAATAATTATTATTCAAACTCATTACATAGTTTAATGTTTTCAAAAAACAATCTAAACATTTACCATAAAGAGCTTGATAGCAATAAGTATTTCCTTTATTTCCCCAAGCTCTTGCTGCTAATAAAGTATCACCTGATTTTTCAAAATATAAAATAGCTTGATCAAAAAATTTTCTGGCTCTGTCGTACTTAGCATAAAAAGTATAATCAAGTCCTTTATTCATTAGTGAAATTGCAATTAAATCTTCACACTCAGATTTTTTCGCATATTCAAATGTTGAATCATTATACTTTGTATATTCCTTTTCTCCGGGTTTATAATACTTAACTAATTCAAGATATGTTGCTGCTTTTAGGCTATCATCAGTGCTTTTTTTGATAATCTTAAGCAAGCTATCGATTGGTTCAGAATAAACTTGAAATAAAATAAAAAATAAAATTGTAAACAAAATTATTTTTTTAGTAAAATTGCTCATCTATTTTATTTTTAATACCTATATTCTTTTATGAAAGGAATTGTAAATTTCTAAAAAACATATCCTTATGAATTATAAAAAAAGACTTGGTTTTGTATAATATAAAAAAAATAATTTTTAGATTATTTTTTAATAAACTTTTATCAAAAATTTTTTTTGTAAAAATATAAAATTATTGTTAATAAAAAAAAATAAAATTTAACTTCATCTATACAAAACACTAAAATTATTAGCTAAAAAAAATTAAAATAAAGAAATTAAAATTCTAATAATCACAGCACAAGATATTTAAAATAAAGTAATTACAGTAAACTTATAAATATTGTATTTAATCATTAACTTTATATTATAAATTTATATTTAAATAAAGCATATAAACTGTTGATAAATCTTTAAAAATCATTATTAACCAAATAAAATATACTGAAACCAAAAAATGTAGTTTTTTATGCAACTAAAGTATTATTTTTAGTCTATTTTATGAAATAAGTTAACATTTATTATATTTGCAAAATTTTTAACACGTTTAAAATGAAGAATTTACTTTTAATATTATCAATCCTGTTATTGTTTTCATCTGTTTCTGCTCAGGAAATAACAAATACATCAGAATTTGTGCCATTATCTTTTAGTAGCAATTTTTTCACTACTATACCAAAACTAAAAACGCCCCCCAAAGGCAGTGTTTATCTGAATGAAAATTATACTAAGGGAATGATTATAGTTAATGATACCTCTTATATCAAAGATGTAAAATTAAATTTCAACTTTTACACTGATAAAATAGAAGTGTACCAAAATGACACTATTTATAATATTGATCCTTATTTGGTAAAATGGTTTACACTAAATGGCTCTAATTTTGGTATGTACACTACTCCAGGCCCTTTGAAAAAATATAATGAATTTAAAGATTGTAATTTAGTAAAACTATATTATAAAGAAAACAATACGGTTTTGCTTGAAAAATACTATCTAAAACTTCTTAAGTCAAATTATAATACTGCGGTTGACGCAGGTGAAACTAGTGATACTTATGTTGTTTATTCAAAACTATACCTTGTAAAAGACAATAATGTTTACAAATTTTCTAAAAGGAAATCATCAATTCTTAATATTTTTGCAGACCAAAAAGACAGTTTAAAAACATTTGTCAAGGATAATAACCTTAAATACAACAAATTGTCTGATATTATTAAAATAATTGCATATTACGATTCGTTAAGCACAAAATAAAATTAACCAAAATCTTGTTTGTAAAAAAACAAACAAGATTTTCTATTTATTTGTAAAAATTTAGAAATTCCAAGAGTATGAAATTTTCAATCATTGTCATTATTTTTATGACAATATTTATTTTTTCTTGTAAAAGGATTGATAATAAAATCGTCACAACAAACGAATATGCTTCATTATACAAAATCGAGGAATTCAATGGTTACAAAAAAATCAAGATTGAACTAAATGATAAAACGACAAGAACATATATTCTAACAGAAAAAGACAACATTGACGATAGTCTAAAAAAATATACTTTTGTCAAATTACCTATCAAAAAAGCTGTTTATTTATCAACCACACAACTAGGATTTGTAGAAACTTTAAACAAAAGAGAGACTGTAAAAGGAGTATGTAGCGGCTATTACATTTACGATGCTAAACTACAAAAAGCATATAATTCAGGTGAAATAGAAGAAATTGGAAGTTACCCGAATATAAATACAGAAAAAATAATACAAATAAACCCTGATGTAGTTTTTGCCTATGATTTTGACAGCAAAGTGATGTCAACGGAAGATATGTTGAAAAAATTTAATATTCCGGTTGTATATGTAAACGAATATCTAGAATCTCATCCTCTTGGCAGAGCAGAGTGGATAAAGTTTTTCGGAGCTTTTTTTCAGGAAGATTCTCTTGCAAATTATATTTTCAAAGAAATAGAAGAGCGTTATAATTCTATTTCGAAAAAGCAGTTAAAAGAAAAAAAAGGAATTTTGCTAAATATCCCTTTTCAGGGAATATGGTATTTGCCGGGCAAAGATTCTTATTTTGTCAAAATGATCAAAGATGCCGGAGGAAATTACTTGTGGAATAATCTACAAGGAGTTTCAAGCTATCCTGTGACATTGGAACAGATATATGCAAAAAAAGATTCTATTGATATATGGCTGAATACAGGCAGAGCAAAAACTATAAAGGAAATAATAAACACCGAACCCAAAGTCAAATTATTTTACAATAATTCTATTAAAATATATAATAATACTAAGAGAATAAATCATAACGGAGGAAATGACTTCTGGGAAAGTGGAGTTGTTAGGCCTGATTTGATTTTACAGGATTTGAATTATATTTTTGAAGGAGACGTACAGGATGATTCTTTAGTTTATTATTTTCAAATAAAATGATTATTTACCCTTACTTAACCTCTTTTCTAATTCTTCTATTCTTTCTCTAAGCTCTTTATTTTCATTCAAATAAATAGATTTCTGATTCTCGCATTCATTGACAATGTTTTCTATAATTTCTTCTTTTTTTACAAGTTCTTGTTCAGTATCTATTAGTTCCTGTATTTTCTGCTTCAGGACACTTTCCTTAAATTGCAATTCATTATCTTTAGCATCATATTTTTGCTCTGTAGATTTTATAATACTTTTGAGGTGTTCCTGATTCTTTTTAAACAATTTTTCGTTGTCTTTTAGCTCTTTTGTCCTATTTTCAAATTCTTGGAGCAATTTCTTTGTCTGAACATTTATAATAGTATAAGAAATTGTAATTGCAAACTCATTGGCAAGTTTAAGGAAAAACTCACGTTGATATTCTTGAAACTCATTAAGCGAAGCAATTTCAATAACACCGTAAATTTTTTCCTCAAATAAAAGTGGAAAAATAAAGATGGAAGTAGGTTTTGAATATCCCATTCCCATTTCCCAAAAAATGTAATTGTCTGGAACAGGGTTTAGATAATAAGGGTGTTTTTCAACCAAAATAGTACCCAAAATACCTTCATAAGGTTCGATTCTACTTTTCTTTTTTCTCTTTTTACCGTAATGATATGCAACAGCAAGCTCCAAAACATTTTCTTTTTCATTATAACTATAAATAGCACCTTGTAGGGCATCTGTATATTCTATCATTTCTCTCAAAACATTATCATACAATAGCGACAAATCATTTGTATATTTTCTCATTGTTGCTCCAATCTGTGCAATTCCATTTGCCTTCCATTTTTGTTGTTCTTCCTGACTTCTAAATGCCGATGTTTCTTTTTCTCTTACTTGCAAAGAGTTTTGTAATGTTTGTATAGCAGAACCCAATTCGTCATCTGTCGTAAAATTCATTTCTATATCAACATTATGATGACTTAATTCACTAATTATACTAATTTTATTTTTATACTGTTTGACTGTATCTATTAAAATTTTTTCAAATTCTTTTACTTCATCAATAAATGAATTAAATTTAACATTGTATAAGTTTCCTTTAGAAATCATCTTAAGATTGATGATTATTGTAGAAATAGGTTTAAAAATATTTTTATTGAGTATAAAATACCCTAAAAAACTATATAAAAGCAAAAACAATAAAAATATTATAAAAAAATATAAATTCAATATTTTTATATGATTCATCTTTGAAGTTGATACTTTTATCAAATCTTCTATTTGATCTGTAACATCTCTATTTAAATCATTTAGTTTATAAAAATATCCTTCGTTTTCATTTCTACCTATTTTTATTTTTTTAATATAATAATCCTGTACAAACTGATAATACTGTGAAAAGTAATTTTGGAATAATACTAAATAATTATTTTGTTTAGCTGACAAATCAAGATTACTTAATCTATTGTATAAGTTTAAATATTCTTTTTCAAAATCATAATTAGTAATCTCATTATTAAGTAATTTGTTTGAGGCATTTTTTAATTCAATAAAATATACGTCAAAACCTACTTCTTTAAAAACTTTTACATTCTCGATGTATTGTTCAAAATTTTTAATTTTAGTGTACAAGCCAGTATTAGGCTCATATAGATAATAAATATTTGAGATAAATTCATTGTATAAATTATTATAAACTTTGAGTTTACTGTTTAGTTTGGAAATTTTTTCTTTTTCCAATTTTGTAGTTACAATATTTTTATTAAAAAAAGAAGAATCTGCAATCTTCATTTCTTGTTCAAGAATACTTGAATAATTCTGAATTGTAGCTACATCATAGTTGTTTTTTAAAAGTTTATATAAATCAAATTCAACTTGTTTTGATAATTTATTAAATTCAAATAACTGATTTTTAAATGTATTATATTTATTTACTTTTCTAAATTCTAAGACAAAAAAAATAGATATAATAACTACTAATAATAAATAAGTAGAAAAAAATAAAATAAAGATAAATTTTAAGGATATTTTTTTATTTTTCAACACTTTTCAAATATTAAATTTCACAATTTGTTAAAGATATTATATTTTTTATTCTTCATTAACTAAAACTTTAGATATTTTCAAATCTGTAATAAACTCAATATCATCAACATTTTCTAATATATTGTCATCATAATAATACCATATAACTTTTAAGTTTTTACTATCAAATTTTTCCTTTAAGCGAATAAGTAATTTGGTAAATAATTTAACTGCTAAAGAATTTAGATATTTGATTTTGAATATTACAGTGATATTATCTTTATTTTGGGTCAAATATTCATCTAACCATAAATTAATTTGAATATATTCTTTGTCGCTTTCAAATATTGCATAACCTGAAATAAGTATTTCTCCTTTTTCAATACTGTAAATTATTTCTGGTTTGAATTTATTAGCATTTAAATCATATTTCATTATAATGTATTTATTATATTCGACAATACTGTGGCATATATTCCTGCTGTTTCCGTTCTCAATCTATAATTATTTAGTTTTACAGGAACAAAGCTGTTCTGTTTTGCCACTTTAATTTCATTATTGTCAAAACCTCCTTCGGGTCCGATTACAAAGATATATTTTTTATTATTATTTTTCAAATTAAATATCGACTCTGTAGATTCACACATTGCTATATATTTATTAAAATCTTGATATTGCTTAGTAACAAAACTATTAAAATCTACAGCACTATTGATTTTAGGCTTATAAAATTTTAAAGATTGTTTTGAAGCTGCTATTGAGATTTTCTCTAATCTTTCAATATTTATTTTTCTTCTCTCAGAGTATCTACATATAATTGGTGTAATTTCTGTAATACCGATTTCAACAGCTTTTTCTACAAAAAACTCTATTCTGTTATTATTTTTTGTTGGAGCTATTGCAATATGAAGTTCATAAGGCATTGGCTCAACAAGTTCTACATTTGTAACAATAGCTGTGCAATTCTTGGGATTATTTGATTTCAATTCACAAGTATATTTATATCCTTTACCATCAGTAAAAATAAGTGTTTCCCCGACTTTATATCTCAGAACTTTTGTAATATGATTTGCTTCGTTTTGATTTATTTCAAACAAATCTGTGTCTGGCTTTAGTGTATTTTCATAAAATAGTTGCATCATTACTTTACTTGTTTTGCATATGGAACAATGTCTCCCTTATCTGCTTCGTGCCACTTAAAGTTATTTTTCAATGATTTATCTTTTGTCTTCATATTTGCGATTAATGTATTAAATTTATCATCTGGTGTCTGCAAAAATATATATAAATATTGATTTCCGTCACCTGTATTTACATTATATCGAAATGCGTATTCATCAGTACTGTTTGGTTTTATTACTATTGTAAAATAAGAAGAACGTGCTGTATGAACGTATGTAACAGAACCCTTGACTTTCCTTCTGACTATGTTTCCATTTATTGCAACAATCTCAAATTCGGGAACAGAAGAATATAATGTATCGCCTGTCTTAGCTAGTTTAAAACTTATATTAGAAAATACAAATGTAGATTTGAATTCATCTGGCAAATATCCATCATAAAGTTGCTGAGCTGTTCTAATTCCAAGATAAATATTCAGATATTTATTCATTTCCATTGTCATATCTTCATTTTCTTCATTTTCAAAAATAGTTTGAATCAATCTATCGGTTATTAAATCAGGCAATGGAAAGTCAACAGAAAGTACTCCTTGAAATTCTTGTGTTCCTATTGCAATATTGTGCCTATATACTCCTTTAAATTTTGTTTTTAATTCAATTTTTTTGTCAAAAGTCCAATGGTTGAATAAATTATATTCTCCCTGAGATGTAATAATGCATTGGTCTTTATTGAATGCAAAATAATCTCCTGCAATAGTATCCATTCCTAATGGTTCTAGAAGTAGTTTTTTATTTGAACTGACTCTGTATTCATTCTTATTTTCATTAAAATAAATATTTCCAGATGCTTTGTAAATTACTTGTTTTCCTGTATCAGAATTATCAATAAAACCGTCAAAAACTTTATAATGATTTTTTCTTCCAAAAAAATTATACTTCCATACTATTCCTGTGTAAACTTTTTTGGTACTTCTAGATTGATTAATAAAATCTAAAGGAAGTATCACAGAGTCGGGATTTAGGTTTATCATTTTAAATTTGAATTCCTGTGGTAATTTTCCGTCACACATTTCAACACTATCAATTTTTGCATATCCACTAATTTGTATATTCTTTTTCAATGCATCGATTATAATATCACCTTCTCCTTTTGTAATAAAATATGGATTCAACTTATATTCATCATTAGTTGTATAATGTCTTTCAGCATATGAATGTGGCAATTTTGTTAGTTTTGAATCAGCTGTAAACACTGGTAGTGCATCTTTTGATATTATATTAAAAGTTGTTTTTTGTTGCTGATAAGGATATATATAAGTAGCATTTGATGCAATATAATTGAAACGGTGTTTAATATTGACATCTGCATCGTAAAAATAATACTTCTTAGTAAGTGAATCGTCTTTTCCAAAAATTGGATATGGATAAACAATTTCACAATTATGAAGAGTTTCGATTGTTCCATTTAAACCAATCACTACATCTTCTTTAGGTATGAGCTTTGCATCTGAAATTCTCAATTCAGGAACTTTTGTTGCTGTAATTTTTTTTGAGTTAATATCAAAAGTTGTGGTTGCGGCATTGAAAGTCAGAGTGTCTATTGTATTTTGGAGTATTGTGCCATAAAGCTTCATTTTTTTATCAGGGTTATTGTTCTTTTCTTTGAGACTTGTTGCATATTTAGTAGTGTCTTCACCAGCAATAATTCCTCCAATATCCACAATACCGTCTCCTATTTTCCAAAGAAAATGGTCCATAAAGCATAAATAATTATTGTCTTTAAAATATATTGAGCTTGTATCGCCGTTTGAAAAGAATGTTCCTAGTTGTTTTTGTATATCAACTCTTCCATTGAGATTGTCAGTTTTAAATACTGAAGTTTTTGTTTTCTTATTAGTCAAAATAAAATTACAAGTATCTGTAAAAAATTCATTTTTCTTAAGGTCAATACGCTTACTATCAATAGTAGCATCGCTAAAAATAAAATTCCCGGAAACATAAACAGAATCTTTAGAATAGTGCAATTCACCGTCAAGATTTGCAGGGTTTGATAATTCTTGGTAAATAAAATATCGAGAACTCCTATTTTTTGCATAAAAAGCCATATTGTCTTTCCAGTCAAGATTTAAGTTCTCACCTCTAATTATTGGAATATTTTCAGAATTTTGGACTGCACCAATCTCAATAGAATCCATTAGTCCAACAACCTCATCAGGTTTAAATTGCATACCTTTACCGTAAACAATAGAAGAAGCATATTCAATTTTTCCGTCTCCAAACAATCCAATTTCATTTAGATAAAAACATCCGTAGAAATTACCATTTTTGAATTCAAGTCCTTTGGATAGTGAGTCAGTTTTTTGTACACATTCT
>Ga0114934_10002172_pt1 | contig 12613 bp, 11 predicted proteins | sample 4SBtaG_2_FD_99695 | JGI IMG/M metagenome (GOLD analysis project Ga0114934, IMG submission 99695) | Deep subsurface microbial communities from Kolumbo volcano to uncover new lineages of life (NeLLi) - 4SBTROV10_white metaG | ecosystem: Environmental > Aquatic > Marine > Volcanic ... | reverse complement strand
AATCATATTTAAAATGGCTTTATCTTGGGCACGACCTCTAGTCATGGCTTCGTTATAACCTATATTTTCATTAAAAGTCACCAACGAATATTTTGACGAATAATCTTCTGGAAAATGATGCTCTAAATCCATTTCCAATTTACGCTTTTCTTGGAATATAGGATTAGATACATGGTCTCTCATTTCATAAAAATTGTCGATTGCTAAATCTGCAATAGCATCGGTGTCTTTTTTACGTGTTTTTTCATAGGTTTTAAATACAGCTTCCCAAGTGTCTAGATTTTGATCTAGAACTTTGTCTAACACAACTACATCTTCAAACGAGGCATTCATCCCTTGTCCATAAAAAGGCACAACTGCATGAGCAGCATCTCCCATTAATAGTGTATTTCCTTTGTAGTGCCAAGGCGAACATTTTACGGTTCCTAAAGCTGAGGTTGGATTGCTAAAAAAATCATCAATTAAATTTGGCATGAGTTCTAAAGCATCAGGAAATTCTTTTTTAAAGAACTCAGTAACTATTTCTGGAGTCGTAAGGTTGTTGAAATTGTACTCACCTTCTTCATGATTCAAGAAAAGTGTGACTGTAAAACTACCATTTAGGTTTGGCAATGCAATGAGCATAAAATCGCCACGAGGCCAAATGTGTAAAGCGTTTTTATAGGTTTTAAAACCGCCTGTTTGAGTAGGCGAAATGCTTAATTCTTTATACCCATGGGTCAGGTAATTTTGCGAAAAGCTGAATAAGAATTTCTTTCCTAAATAATAGCTTTGGCGTAATATAGAGCCTGCACCATCCGTTCCTATAATAACATCGGCATTTTCTGTAAATTCTGTTTTAGTTTCATAATCGTAAAAATCTGCTACCGTTTTTTCAAAATCTACATGTTTACATTTTTTATTGAAAAATAGGGAAACATTATCCAAGGTCTCAGCTTCATCAAGAAGTAATGCGTTTAAACCACCCCTTGAAATAGAGTTGATGTATTCATGATTTCGACCGCTATAGTTTGATAATTTAGTGTTGCCTTTTTTATCGTGTAGCATACGGCCATTCATAGGAATGCACAGTGGTTTAACTTTATTTTGGATGCCTACCATTTTCATGGCCTTTATACCACGATTGGAAAATGCAAGGTTGATGGATTTTCCCGCGCTTATGTCAACTTTTCGGAGGTCAGGACGTTTTTCGTAAACAGTAACATTATAACCGCGTTGCCCTAAACGTAAGGCAAGGAGTGAACCACAAAGTCCTGCGCCAACGATAAGTATATTTTCTTTTTTATTCATTTCAATTTAATATCTCTTTCAATTTTTCAACCATTTTATAGACATCTTCAAACGTGTTATATAATGGAACCGGAGCACAACGAATAACATCAGGTTCTCTCCAATCGGTTATAATATGTGCATCAGTTAATTTTTTATGCAAACTTTTATCTGCATTTTTAACTTGAATTGAAAGTTGGCAACCGCGTTCTGATGAATTTGTTGGTGTAATAATTTTTATTTTAGTATTATTGAGTTTATGTATTAAAAACTCAAAATATCCAGTAAGTTTCATAGATTTTTCTCGTAAAGCACCCATCCCAACCTCGTTAAACATATCTAGAGATGCTTTAATAGCAGCCATGGATAGGATAGGCGGATTACTGAGTTGCCAGCCTTCTGCACCTGGAATGACATCTAATGGTTGTCTCATATTAAATCGTGTGGATTTATTATGACTCCACCAACCCGCAAAGCGTTTTAAGCTTTTATTGTAAGCATGCTTTTCATGTACAAATAATCCGGCTAAACTTCCTGGTCCAGAATTTAAGTATTTATAAGTGCACCAAGCTGCAAAATCTACTCCAGAATCATGAAGTTCTGGTTGGATGTTTCCTGCGCCATGTGCTAAATCTATACCAACCAAACAGGTTTTAGCATGACCTAATTCGGCTATTTTTTTGATATCAAAATATTGTCCTGTATAATAGTTTACACCGCCTATAAGTAACAATGCAATTTGATCGCCTTGTTCATCCAAAATTGCTTCTAAATCTTCAATATGCAAAAGTTCTTCGCCTTTTCGTGGTTTCCATTCAATTAAACCATCGTTAGCATCAAAACCATGAAATTCTAGTTGTGTTTGCACTGCGTATCTGTCTGATGGAAAGGCATCACTTTCGACAACTATTTTATATTTGGTTTTTGTGGGTTGATAAAATGATACCATTAACAAATGTAAATTGGTAGTTAAAGTATTGCTAATAACTACTTCAATAGGTTTAGCGCCAACAATTTTCGCCATAGACTCAGTTAAGAATTCATGGTAAGGCATCCAAGGGTTTTTGGCCTCGAAATGACCTTCTACACCAAAACTAGCCCAATCATTTAGTTCCTGTTGAATATATTGTTGCGTGATTTTAGGTTGCAATCCTAAGGAATTTCCTGTAAAGTACAACCAGTCATTCCCATTGTTGTCTTTTGGAATAAGAAATTGTGTTCTATAATGTGCTAAGGGATCTTGCTGATCTTGTTGTTTAGCGTAATCTATACCTAATTGATATGTGGACAAGTTGAATTTATTTTGGTTTCACCCAAAAATATGAATTTTATATGTAAAATTGACTTGATTTTTTACGAACTTATTCTACAGTAAAAACCTTTATATTAGTAAAATTCAGATTCCAATGACCTTCCAATTTTTTATGTTCGGTTGCTAGTTTTAGACCATTAAAATCTTGATAGTTTTCCCATGAGGTTATTAATGAAGGCTCTTCAGAATTTTGACGTCTATAAATCCATTCTTGAACTAAAAAATTATCGTCATAATAAAAATCATAGGCGTCACCTGGAGTGTAGCCACCTTCATTGGAATAAGTAAGTGTTGTTTTATTAAGTTGTGTTTTGTTTATTGGAGCTTCAACTTTCACGGGCTCTGATATGGTATTGCCTTTATCCCAAACCAAGTTAAACGGTGCAAGTAACCAATATTTGTCGTTTATAAATGCTCTGTCTGCTTTAGTAGTTGTGCTGTCAAGTTGAGAGCGGTTATAAGAAATAGTGTCACCTTTGGTAATCATTACAACTTCATTTGTTTTTGGTTTCCATATCCAAGAACGTTCAAAATGGCTACTATCTCTATCTACATTAAATGTAAATTTTATTTTAGAAACTTTATCCCAGTTTTGAATACCATGAGCATTGGCTATTTTTTGTGCTATTGTTAATGGTTTTTGTTCTATAACAACTTTCTTTTCATCTTTACAGGATAAAATAGTTATAGCCAAAAAAATGATATAAGTAAAACGCTTCATGAGTTTGATTTTTACCAAATATATGAAACATTGAGATAGAAGTTTTATATTAGAACCTATAATTTAACACGATGGGTAATAACGAAAAATATTTTCAAATTAATAAAGCTACTTGGAATGAGAAGGTAAAAGTGCACTTAAAAAGTAAAATGTATGATTTAAAAGCTTTTAAAAAAGAAAAATCTTCGTTAATGCCTTATGAGTTACATGCTTTAAAAAATGTAGAAGGAAAATCGTTATTACATTTGCAATGTCATTTTGGACAAGACACCTTGAGTTGGAGTAGGTTGGGTGCCAAATGTGTTGGCGCGGATATTAGTGATGAAGGTATTGCATTGGCAAAGCGATTAAATGACGACCTAAAGCTAGATGCTACTTTTGTTTGTTGTAATGTTTTGAATACTTCTGAATTTATAAAAAATACTTTTGATATTGTTTTTACTAGTTATGGCGTAATTGGCTGGTTACCAGATTTAAAACCTTGGGGACAATTAATTGCTGATCGATTAAAAAAAGGAGGTGTTTTTTATATGGTTGAATTTCATCCAATAGTTTGGATGTTTGATTATTTAGATGGAAAATCTATAATGAAATATGGATATCATCAAAAAGAGGTTATTTATGAAGAATATGAAGGTGCTTATGCTGATGATTCTTCAAAAATGATAAGTAAAGAATATGGTTGGAATCATGGTTTAGGAGAGGTTGTATCTGCTTTAACCGAGGCAGGATTACATATTGAATATTTGAATGAACATGATGAAAGCCCATATAATGTATTGCCAGATTTGATTAAGACCAAATCAGGAATGTTTACAACAAAAGATAAGTTATATCCTTTAATTTTTGAAGTTAAGGCTACTAAAATCTAGTTTTCGATAAAATTTCAATAAGTTAAAATCACTCGAACTGATGTTAAAACCTTAATGATTTTCTTTTAATAAAAGAGGAAACTTCTTTTTAAATCTATTTAATCTAGGAATTGAAATACGTTGTATATAAACGCTTTCAGGATGTAGTCTTTCATAATTTTGATGATAATCTTCACCTCTCCAAAATTTTAAGAACGGCATAATTTGAGCAGCTACTCTTTTATTAATTTTTTTAGAAAGTGCTTCTTTTTTCTTTATAATAATTTGCTTTTGAGCTTCATTTTGAAAGAAAATTATAGAGCGATATTGTGACCCAGAATCAGGTCCTTGTCCATTTACTTGTGTGGGATTTTGCGATCCAAAATAAATATCTACTAAGGTTTCAAAACTAACAATTTCAGGGTCGTAAATAACTTCTACAGTTTCTGCATGACCAGTTTGTCCTGTATTACTATCTCGGTATGTAGGGTTTAAAGTATGACCGCCTGAATACCCGTTAATGACTTCTTCAACACCAATAACACTTTCGTAGATTGCTTCTACACACCAAAAGCAACCACTTGCAAAGTAGGCTCTAGCTTTGCCATTTTGAAGTGGTACTTCAATAGGTGTAGCATTCATAAGCCCTTGTTCAATGCTACTTTTTTTAGATTGATTATTAGTTTTTACTTGTGCATTATTTTGGCAACTAAATGTAAATATGAGAGTTAGAACTAGTACTAATGTTTTTATTTTCATTACTATGTTTAAGCGTTAAGTCGTATAAAATTATAATAACTTAATAATATTGCTTAAAGTTTTGAAATAAAAAAAGCCTTTACAATTTGTAAAGACTTTTTTATATAGTTTTCTAAAAATTAAAGTTTAGAAAATAATTTTTCCATTTTCTCTTTTTGCTCACTAGCTAACGCTTCGTCAACTAAAATTCGCCCACTATGTTCGTCTGTAATAATTTTTTTACGAGCTGCAATTTCAGCTTGAACTTGAGGCGGTATTGTAAAGAAAGAACCACCTGCAGCTCCTCTTTCAATTGGGACAACAGCAAGTCCATTTTTTACATTTTTACGAATTCTAGCATAAGCAAAAACTAAACGCTCTTCAATAGAATCTTTATATTGATTGGATTTCTTTAAAAGTGCTTCTTCTTCTTTTTCAGTTTCAGCAAGTATGGCATTTAACTCTCCTTTTTTGTGTTTTAAATGCGTTTCTCTTTCTTTTAAACGTGCTTTAGTCGTATCTATAACTTCGTTTTTCTGCTCTATTTGAACATAGAATTCTTTAATGTGCTTTTCAGCCAATTGAATTTCTAAATCTTGAAATTCTACTTCTTTGGTAAGCGAGTTAAATTCTCGATTATTTCTAACGTTTTTTTGTTGCTCACTATATTTTTTAATTAAGGCCTTAGCTTCTTCAATTAAATTCTTTTTACTTTTAATTTGTTCGTCAATATTAAAAAGACTTTCATTTAATTTTTGAAGTCTTGTGTTTAAACCTTCAACTTCGTCTTCTAAATCACGCACTTCTAAAGGAAGTTCTCCTCTTACATTTCTAATTTCGTCTACACGAGAATCAATTAATTGTAAGTTATACAATGCTCTTAGTTTTTCTTCTATAGTAACTTCTTTCTTTTTAGTCATGCTTATAAATACTTTACAGGATTGGTATTTGTTTTTGATAAAATGATTGCAAAATTAGGCATTTTTTCTGTAAGAAATGCAACTAAAAGATTTTTTGTGTACTGTTCACTTTCATAATGTCCAATATCAGCTAATAAAATACTGTTTTCAGCTGCAAAAAAATCATGGTATTTAAGGTCTGCGGAGACAAAACAATCAGCTCCTGCAACTTTTGCTGCAGCAATAGCAAAACTACCTGACCCTCCTAAAACTGCCACTTTTTTAATTGGTTTTCCCAATAAAGAAGAGTGTCTAACACACTTACTAGTCATTTTAAGTTTTAAATGATTTAAAAAAGGTGTTTCATCCATTGGGTTTTCGAATTCTCCAATCATTCCCATACCAATATGCTGATTTTTATTTTCAAGTGTAGTCACTTCATAAGCTACTTCTTCATAAGGGTGTGATTTGAAAAGTGCTTGTAATATTTTTGGTTCTAGATGTTTTGCAAAAGTAAGCGTTAGTTTTATTTCTTCTTCATGCTGTGTGATGCCTTTTTCTCCAATTGTTGGGTTAGAGTTTTCATTGCCATTAAAAGTTCCAATACCTTCTACATTAAAACTGCAATGATTGTAATTTCCAATAGCTCCTGCGCCAACATTAAATAAAGCTTCTCTAATAGTTTCTGCGTCTTTTTTTGGAATATATGTTGTTAGTTTTTTTATGCTTCCACTTTGGGGAATCAATATTTTTCTATTACTAAGACCAAGTTGTTCGCAAATTTGATTGTTAACACCTTGTAAAGCGTTGTCTAAGGCTGTATGTATAGCGAAAATTGAAATATCGTGTTTAATCGCTTTCATTACAACACGTTCAACATAGGTTTTTCCTGTAAGTGTTTTTAAACCTTTAAAAATTATAGGATGAAAACTAACAATAAGATTACAATTATTATCAATAGCTTCATCAACAACAGTTTCCAAAGTATCTAAAGTTACAAGAACGCCACTTACGTTATTATTTTTATTGCCTACCAAAAGTCCGACATTGTCAAAATCCTCAGCATAGGCTAGTGGAGACAATTCTTCAAGGTAATTTATTACGTCTTGGACAATCATAAATTTTATGTTTAAGTTCAAAGATAAATAATTACTTTAGTTGCTATGAATTTGATGCGAAAAATATTATTTCCTATTGTGCCAATATATCAAAGTGTTACTTGGTTACGAAATTTGTGTTTTGATAAACATATCTTTAAATCAAAGTCATATAATTTCCCTATAATTTGTGTTGGTAATTTAAGTGTTGGTGGTACTGGGAAAACACCAATGATTGAATATTTAGTAAAACTGCTTAAAAAGAACTATAAAGTTGCTACGTTAAGTAGAGGTTATAAACGTAATACCAAAGGGTTTCAAATTGCTAATAAAAACTCATCGGCATTGACTATTGGAGATGAACCTTATCAATTTTATCAAAAATTTACAGACATTGTTGTAAGTGTAGATTCTGATAGGCAAAATGGAATTACCGGATTGCAAAAAATGGAGCACCCACCTGATATAATATTATTGGATGATGCTTTTCAACATAGAAAAGTTAAAGCAGGATTCAACATTCTTCTTACCACTTATGATAGGTTGTATATTAACGATTTTTCGCTACCAACAGGCGATTTACGAGAGCCTAAGTCTGGAGCAAAACGAGCAAATGTTATTATAGTTACCAAATGTCCTAACACAATAAGTAGTGATGAGAAAAATAGAATTATTACATTATTAAAACCACATAGTAAACAGGAGATTTTTTTTAGTACAATTAATTACTCTAATACTATTTATTCTATTGAAGATAGTAAACCAGTAGAGGCCTTAAAAAAAGAACAATTTACATTAGTGACAGGAATTGCTAATGCAACACCTTTATTAAATTATTTGAATGATCAAGGCTTTGTTTTTAAACATTTAAATTTTAAAGATCATCATGAGTTTACTGCAACTGAGATAGAAGAATTTAATAATAGAAATTTAGTTTTAACCACCGAAAAAGATTTTACTAGATTAAGGAGTGGTGTAAATTCTAGCATATTGCATTACTTGCCAATTGAAGCAGAAATTTTAGAAAAAGAAAAATTTAATAAGTTAGTTAGCCATTTTGTAACTAGCTACTAAGCTGAAGCTGATTTTTTATTAGTAACTAAAGCATCGTATAATTTCTTTTCAAAGTCTTCTTGCTTAAAAGGTTTGGAAATGATGTCGTCAAAACCAGCCTCTTCAAATTCTGGCATTTTATCTTCTAAAGTAACAGCAGTAAGTGCAAAAATTGTAAGTTCTTTATCAAAGCCTCTAATTATTTTGGTTGCTTCCAAACCACTAATTCCAGGCATATGGATATCCATAAGAACAATGTCGTACTCAACTTCCTTTACTTTTTCAACGGCATCTTCACCATTGTCAACCACATCACAATTTAAGTTCATCTTGTTTAAGATTTTCTTAGTAATCATTTGGTTAATCTTGTTGTCTTCTACTACAAGTATTTTCACATTTGTTAGGTCTAAATTATTTAAATCTTTTGCATAATCTTTCTTTTTAACAGCTGTTATTTCTTTGGCTTCTTCTAAAGGAAATTCAACAAAAAAGCTAGTGCCTTCTCCTAATTCACTTTTTAGATAAATTTTACCTTTTAAAATTTTAATTAATCCTTTTACAATAGAAAGACCAAGACCAGTACCACCATATTTACGGTTTATTTGCACAGAACCTTGAGAAAAACTTTCAAACATACTATCTTGTTTTTCTTTGGTAATGCCTATACCATTATCTTCTACTTCAAGACGAATATTATGTTTTTTTCTGTTTTTAGATAATTGAGTTACTCTTACCCAAATATCTCCATCTTTAGTAAATTTGATAGAGTTTCCTATTAAATTAATTAATATTTGAGAAATCTTTAGTTGATCACCATTAAATATTTCCGGCAATTTTTTATCGTACTCAAAATGGATAAAAATATTGTTATCCATTGCAGAGTTATTTAAAGCTGCTATAACATTTTCAACCTTATTTTTCAAGTTAAAAACTTCAGGATCAAGTTCTACTTTGTTAGCTTCAATCTTATTAATTTGTAGTATATCATTAATAAAAGTCAATAAGTAGTCTCCTGAAAATTTAAGTGATTTTAAATGCTGTATTTGCTCAGGTTTAGGGTCTTCTTCCATGAGCATATTGGTTAAACCTGTTACGGCATATAAAGGTGTTCTTAATTCATGAGTAACAGTAGATAAGAAATTTGTTTTTGTTTTTGCAGCAATTTCAGCTCTTTCTTTTTCGGTTAGTAATTCTTCATTTTTACGATATAACATATTATTAGTTTTTAACCTAATATTGTTATTCTTATAAAGGGATAAAGTAAGTAATGAAAGTATTGTAATAAGTCCTACACTTAAAATTGTAGTTAACCTGCTTAAACTATCTGATTCTTTTTTTTTGTTTATTTCGTCTAGTTGATCTTGAATTAGGGCGTCTTGGTTATCTATAATTAACTGTGCTTTTTGAGGTGATAAGTTTTCTAGTTTTATACTTGAAATGGAATCCTTTAGGTTTACATATAATTTTAAATTTGTGTTGGCTAGTTTATAATCCCCTTTTTTTGCGTAAACATTACTTAGAATATGATAACTTTTGTTTAAATTTACCAAATTGTTATTGCTTTTATCTAATAATTACTCTTCATATATTTAAGTTAATTCTTTATCTAGTTTATTTTCTTTTAAAGCAACAATACCACTTTCTATTAAGGCAGCACTTTGAATTATAGGAAGTTTGTATTTAACAGATAGAATAAGAGCTTTGTCAACTAAAGCATTTGCTTTACTCAGATTATCCTGAGCTATATGTGCTTCTGCTTCACTCAAATTAACTTTTGCAACAAACTCATGGAGTCCTTCCTCTTCAAAAATTGTTTTAGAAGATTTAAAATAGTCAAGTGCATTCGTATAGTCTTTTTCTTTTAAATAAATTAATCCGCATGTATATCTTGATACTGCTAAGTTTACTTTATCTTCAATAGCACTCTGTATTGCCATTGCCTTGATAATTGAAACTTTAGCATCTTTAATGTCTTCAAGAAGGTATTGTAGATTAGCAATTTTTGAAAGAATTATGCCTTTGTTTTTTTTGTCATTAATTTTTTCGGCAGCTTCAAATGCTTTTTCTAGAATATTTATAGCACTGTAGAATTTAGATTGCTTAGTTTCTTTTTCAGCATTTTGAATAAAAACTTCAATTCTATTTTGCTCTAAAGCAACATCATCCTCAATGTTATTTTGAGAATAAAAGGGTGTCACAAATAAGACTAAAAAAACAAATATGTAATATTTGATTCGGGACATTTCAAGTCATTTTATCGACAAATATAACTATTTATTCGACAAAATGCACTTTTTTTTAATATTTCTGCATTTTGACCGAAAATTATTTATGGGATAATTTATAAATTAAATCGATAATTCTGTTAGAATATCCTGTCTCATTATCGTACCATCCAATAATTTTTATCATGTTTCCAATTACCGAAGTCATTTGAGAGTCAAATATACAAGAATGAGAATTTCCTACAATATCGATAGAAACAATTGGGTCTTCAGTATATTCTAGAAAATCTTTATATGATGTTTTTGAAGCAATCTTGAAGGCATTGTTTACATCAGCAACCGAAACTGTTTTTGAAACATTAAAAGTAATATCTGTTAATGAACCATTAGCAACAGGAACTCTAATACCACAACCACCAATTACATTAGATAAACTTGGAAATATTTTTGTTAAAGCCTTTGCTGCTCCTGTTGTTGTAGGGACTATAGATTGACTTGCGGCTCTTGCGCGTCTAAGATCTCGATGTGGTTGATCATGCAAACTTTGATCTGTAGTATAGGAATGTATGGTAGTTATATACGCTTGTTTTATACCACATAAATCGTTTATAATTTTAATCATTGGAGCTGCATTATTTGTTGTGCATGAGGCATTAGACACAATAAGCTCTTCTCCAGTTAGTATTTGGTCATTTATTCCTAAAACAATAGTTTTAACAGAATCATCAGCTGGAGGTACCGTTAAAACAACTCTTGAAGCTCCATTTTGGATATGATGTTGTAGTTTTTCGTATGATTTAAATTTTCCTGTTGCTTCAATTACAAAATCTATATTGTAAGGTTTCCAATTAATATTGGTTATATCTGATTGGTTAAGTAATGTAATGCTTCTGTTATTAACAATAATATGATTTGAATCATGACTTACATCACCTTTAAAAATACCATGAATACTATCGTATTTTAATAAATGACTTAAGGTTTTAGTATCGGCTAAGTCATTAATAGCTACAACTTGAATATCATTATGTTCATGGAGCAACCTAAAAACACGTCTGCCTATCCTACCAAAACCATTTATGGCAACATTAATCATAATTAGTTGATGTGTTTTTGAGCTTTATATGAAGATCTAACAAGCGCACTACTTTCTACATGTTTAAATCCTAGATTCAGGCCTATTTCTTTGTACTCTTCAAATTGATTAGGAGTGATAAACTGTTTTACTGGCAAGTGCTTTTTACTTGGTTGAAGATATTGTCCTATAGTAACAACATCTACTTTTGCGTCTTTTAGTTCATGTAATGTTTCTATAACTTCTTCACGCTGTTCACCTAGACCTAACATGATTCCGCTTTTTGTACGCCGTTGTCCTTGATTTTTTAAATATTTTAATACTTCTAAACTTCTATCATATTTTGCTTGTATACGTACCTCTCTTGTTAAGCGGCGCACAGTTTCCATATTATGAGAAATCACTTCAGGAGCAACTTTAAGAATTCTATCTAAATGTTTTTCAAATCCTTGAAAGTCTGGAATTAATGTTTCTAGAGTTGTTTCAGGATTCATTCTACGAACCGCTTTAACTGTTTCAGCCCACATAATGCTTCCCATATCTTTTAGGTCATCTCTATCTACACTGGTTAATACGGCATGTTTAATTTTCATGAGTTTAATTGAGTGCGCCACTTTTTCAGGTTCGTCCCAATCTACAGTTTCAGGTCTTCCAGTTTTAACACCGCAAAAACCACAAGAACGTGTACAAATGTTACCAAGTATCATAAATGTTGCTGTTCCTTCTCCCCAACATTCACCCATATTAGGGCAACTCCCAGAAACGCAAATAGTATTTAAATTGTATTTATCTACCAAACCACGAAGCTCGGTATATTTTTTTCCAGTAGGTAATTTAACGCGAAGCCATTTTGGTTTAGCTTGACGTTCTGGTAATATATTTGAAGTTGTTTTTATATTCATTATGCATTACAAGTGTGGACGCAAAGATACAAAGTATTACATTAATAAAATGCTATAAAATAGTAAGATACCAAATACTAAAACCAATTAAAAACAAGATGCCTAACCAGCTAAGTATATGCATTTTTAATGATGGCTGAGCACTCTTAGGGGTATGTTTACTGCTAATTAGTTTGTAATTAATAATAGCATAAAAAGGCGCTGTAAGAAATGATAAAATGGTTGCTATTCTTATGAGTAAACCCATTTCTGAAGCAAAAACAAAAAAGATAACTATTGTGCCAATGGCTAAAGTTAAAATCCAAAATAGGTATCCTCTCTTAAATTGGTTTTTAAATAGCAATTGATTGGTTCTATGCATTGCTCTTGGAGACGCATCAAGTGTGGTAAGTGTGGTACTAAACATAGTAGTAAAAGCAGCGATACCTATAATAATATAAGTCCAGTTTCCTAAACTTGCGGTGTACATTT
>Ga0114934_10002171_pt1 | contig 12614 bp, 8 predicted proteins | sample 4SBtaG_2_FD_99695 | JGI IMG/M metagenome (GOLD analysis project Ga0114934, IMG submission 99695) | Deep subsurface microbial communities from Kolumbo volcano to uncover new lineages of life (NeLLi) - 4SBTROV10_white metaG | ecosystem: Environmental > Aquatic > Marine > Volcanic ... | reverse complement strand
TCAGGATCCTCTGCTTCTAAAAAGAGAAGTTGAGCAATAATAAGATCAGCCATATGATCTTCAACTTCACCACCTAAAAAGATTATTCTGTCTTTTAAAAGACGAGAATAAATATCATATGATCGCTCTCCTCTTGCTGATTGTTCAACAACAATTGGGACTAACATAATTATTTTTCCTCCATTGTATTGTTTTTTACAGTCTTAACTTCTGCATTATTAATGATAATATCAATTGCTTTCTGTACTTTTAAGTCTTCAACTAAAGATTTTTTAATATTAGGATTATTATAATATTTTTCAGCCATTTCTTCTGAAATACCTGCTTTTTTAGATATTTCAGCAATATTTTCTTTTATTTCTTCATCCGTCATATCTATATTTTCAGATTTTATAATTGCCTGAATAAGCATTTGACCCTTAACTGATTTTTCAGCTTTAGTCTTATAACTATTTCTAAAAGTAGAAATATCCTGATTTGTTTCAGCCAAAAACTGCTCAAGTTTAAAGTCTGGATAGCTTTTTTTAATATCATATGAAAACTTTTCTACTTGATAGTCGATTTCTTTATCAATAAGAGTTTCTGGTATTTTAAGCTCAAATCGTTTATCAAGTTCATCCAAAACTTGTTCTACTATCTGATTTTTATTTTCTTCTTCCTTTGCATTAATAAGTCTTTCTTTAATCTTTGCCTTCATATCTTCAAGGTTTTCATATCCAAAGTCTTTTGCAAAATCATCATTTAATTCTGGGAGTACTTCCCTTTTGATTTCATGTAGTTTTACCTTAAAAACAGCTGGCTTTCCAGCATATTTTTTTACATGATAATCTTCTGGAAAAGTTACATTTATATCCTTCTCATCGCCCGTATTCATTCCACATATCTGCTCTTCCATTCCAGGTATAAAGGTATTAGAACCCAATTCAAGTTCATAATCTTTACTACTACCACCTGCAAATTTTTCATTATCTATATAACCATCAAAATCTATTTTAACCTTGTCTCCTTTTTCAGCTGCTCTATCTGTAACAGGATCTAAAGTAGCCATTCTTTTTCTCATCGTATCAAGAGTTTCATTAATAGTTTCATCTGAGATTTCTACAGATTTGACTTCAACAATTATGCCTTTATAATCATCTTTTTCTAGTTCAGGAACCTTGAAAAGGGTTATTCTAAGATTAAATCCTTCTTGATTATAATCATCAAAATCAAGGTTATGGGCAGCAAAACCAGTTTCTTTTTTCAAAAGTTCATTCATTGCTTCTTTAGCAAGATTTTCTTTACACGCTTCTATAAAATACTCTTTACCAAATCTTTTTTGCAAAACTGAATTAGGTGCTTTTCCCTTTCTAAATCCTGGAATAGCAACATATTTTTGAGCTTGTTTATAAACATTATTCATAGCATTTTTAACATCTTTTTCTAAAAATTTGATTTCAAATAGATGCTGTCCATTTTTTTTATTCCAATTTAATTCTTTGATTTCCATAAAAAATTGCCTCCGAGAGCTTTTTAGTTAGTTCATTATAAAACAACTAAATCTTAATGTAAATAAAAAATAAGTAAAAACAGGAGTAAAAAAAATATATAAAAATTTTTAGTATTATTAATAATACCTGTTAAAATGTGGATAACTGAATTTATTCAAGTCTTGATACTTGTTTCAAAGATTGGTACATTGTTTATTAAGTGTTAATTTAATGTTGACTATTGTGGATAACTTTTGATATTTATATTTATCCATAGACTACATACCAGAATAACTCACATATCTAAAATCAAAATACTTTAAATTTAGTGAGAATACCTTTAATAAACATGAAATTAGCCTGTGTATAAGTTTGTGAGTAATAATAATGTTTATAATAAACATTTAATAAAAAAAATATTGTAATAATGCATAATTAAGCCTGTGGATAACTATGTGGATATGTGTATAACTGGAGGTTGAATGAATAAAAATTGGCAATTAGTTATTGACAAACTGGCAAATATGGTTAATGAAGAAAATGGAAAAATATCAGAAGCCGCTTTTGATGGAGTTTTGAGGGGAATTAGATGCTTAGGAAAAGAGGGTAATACCATATATCTTGGTACTTATAATGAATTCAATAAGAAGAGAATAAATGATAAATATTATGGTATTCTTTTAGAAATGATTAGAGAAATTCCAGAATGGTCTAATATAGAAAGGATTATTTTTAAAGTGGATGAGAAATATGATCTTATAGATGATCAAGATGAAAATAAATTTGATGATATTTTAGATATTAAAAATATAAAGGCTAATGAATCGAGTACTTTAAGTCCTAAATATAAATTTGAAACATATATAGTAGGTAAAAGTAATGAATTTGCATATTCAGCTTCTTTGGCAGTAGCGAAGAATCCTGGTAAAGAATATAATCCATTATTTATTTATGGTGGTGTTGGTCTTGGAAAAACTCATTTAATGCAGGCAGCAGGTCATTATATTAAGGAAAATAATCCAAAATTTAATATAGTTTATATTACAGCTGAGACATTCTTAAATGAATTTCTTACAAGGATGCAAGAGAACAAAACTGAAGAATTCAGGATGAAATATAGAAATATAGATGTATTATTAGTTGATGATATACAGTTTATAGCCGGCAAAGAATCTACTCAAGAAGAATTTTTCCATACTTTTGTAGATTTATTTGAAAAGCAAAAACAGATAATACTTTCATCAGACAGAACACCCAGTCAAATAGAAAAACTCCCTGACAGACTTGTAAGCCGTTTCGAATCGGGAATGATTGCAGATATTCAGGCACCTGATCTTGAGCTCAGAGAAGCTATTCTCAGAAGAGAAGCTTCTATAAAGGGTGTTAATATTAATAATGAGTCTATTAATTATCTTGCAAGGAAAATAGTGTCAAATATAAGAACTCTTGAAGGTGCTTTTATAAGAGTATGTGCTTATTCACATTTTAAGAATCTTGAAATAACACCTGATCTTATAGACATGGTATTAAGGGATGTATTAACTACAAGTCAGAAAAAGATAACAATAGAGATAATACAAAGGGCAGTATGTGATTACTTTAATATAAAACTCTCTGAAATAAGTGATAAAAAAAGAACTCAGAGTATAGCATATCCTAGACAAATAGCTATGTATTTATCTAGGGAACTAACAAATGAATCACTCCCTCAAATAGGAAAATCTTTTGGAGGAAGAGACCATACAACCGTCATGCATGCTATAAAAAAGATAACATCTGCTTTGGAAAAAGATCAGAATGTTAAAGAGGAACTTGATAAGATAATTAGAATTATTACCAGCAAATGATTCAAGGAATAAAATTAGTTAATTTTAGAAATTTTAAAGAAAGATCATTTGAATTTGGAAAAAATATTACCCTTATTACTGGAAAAAACGGCACAGGTAAGACAAATTTATTAGAAGCTGTGGCTTCTATCATATATAATGGAAAAGCATTTCATTCTGATAATAAATTTTTGATAAAAAATGGAGAAAACTTTCTTTTTAGTGAACTTATAGTAAAGGATAAAAGTGGTATTATAAGTAAATTCGGACTTTCCATAGATGAAAAAGGAAAAAAATATTTTAAGGATTCAAAAAGAAAATATAAACTTCCCAGTATATACAAAGATTATCCTTTATTAATAATACTTCCAGAGCATAGAGAAATATTTAGGGGCGAGAGAGCTTTGAGAAGAAATTTTTTTGATGGAATGATATCTAGATTAGAGCCTGATTATTCAAAAAAACTTTCAACTTATAATAAAATATTACGAAGTAGAAGATTCCTTTTATATGAAGGAAAAACAAATCATTATTATGATAGTGAATGGAAAAAATATGCATCTTTGATTATTAATAAGAGAATTGAGTATATTTCAAAAGTCAATGAATTATTCAAAAATATTATAAAAGTTGATATTGTTCTTGGATATGCTACAACTTTGGGAAAGATAATTTCAAATGATATTGATTATCTTAATGATAAAATTGAATATAGATTAAAAAAATCATCATTAGAAGAAATTAAAAAAAAGAAGATCTTATTTGGTCCGCATCTTGATGATTTCAAGATAATATATAATTCTTTGAATACTAAAAATTTTTCTTCATCAGGGGAAATAAAGTTTGTATTAATGTGGATTAAATTTGCAGAAGTGATGATGATAAAGGAAAAATACAAGGTAAATCCAATAATTTTAATTGATGAATTTTCTGATTCACTTGATATGGAAAGGACTATGGAGCTAATTGAAAGGTTTCCTGAAAATCAAATATTACTCACAACTTGTCATTCTGATATTGCTAGTTCTTTAAAAAATACAAAAAGAATAGAGCTATAAATTTATTTAAAAATTATACCAGGGCATTTTCTAAGATCATTATCATTTTTACAGTCTTTGTTATTAATGAAACAACTCCAAAAAGGAAAAGTTCTACATTGTTTAGGTCTTTTTTCGTAAATCCTACAGCGTTTCTCAATATGATCAAAAAAACAACAGAGATATTCTTCATTATATTTATTTTCTATAAGACTATAGCGTTTTCCTACCTTGACAGTATATCTTTTTATAAACTCCTCAAGAGATAAGGAAAGGAAAGATGATATAGTTTTCATTTCTTCTAAAGAAATAAAAATATAGCCCTTATCTCCTCTACAACATTCTCCATTGCAGGATTTACAAGCTCGTTCATCAAAAGTAAAAAAATAGTTGTTCTTATTTATCATTGTATAATTAATCTATAATTTAATATATAATATATCAAATATGAAAAAATTAAATATAGATGGCATTTCTTTGAAAATTCTTATTGAAGAATACAGAAGAGTTTTTAATAATTCCAGGATTATTAAAATAAAACAACTTTCAAGGGATTTGATTTATATAAAACTTTTTCCTCTGAATAAATATATGGTTATTTCCACAATTCCAGGAATAAACTGTATTTTTTCCTATTCTAAAGCTGAATATTCTCCAAAAAATCCATTTGGTTTTCAGATGCTTTTAAGAAAATACATAAAAGGTGGTATTATCACTGAAATTAGTCAAAATAGCATTGATCGGACAATTATATTGAATATTATGAAAAAGAATTCTGTTTTTTTTCTTATCATTAATCTTTTTGGAGGAGCTGGTTCTAATATTATTTTATGTGATAAAGATATGAATATATTGGGTGATTCTAAAAAAAGATTAGAATCAGGAGAAAAATATATTTTTGAAAAAGATAAAAGAAAGGATCCTTTTATTCATAATCCTGATAAAGTTAAAGATATTTCAATACTACTTTCAGATTATCAGGGATTTTCAAAAAAAAATGCAAAAAGATTTTCTGAAATGTCTTTAAGTTTTATTAATTTTATTGATGAACTTAGAAAAGAAATTAATATAGAGACTCTTTCAGAGTTATTTATAAAGTACAGGATGCATAATGAAATATCAGCATTTAAAAAGCATCTTAATTCAAAAATAGAGAAAAGATTACAGTCTTCAGAAAAAAAGCTAAAGAGTATTATAAAATCGATAGAATCAAATTCAATATCTTCAAAATTGAGAAAAGAAGCTAAACTTTTACTAACATATCAAGAAAAAGATTCTAAAAAAGAAAGAGTAGAGATTTATGATTGGGAAAAACAACAGAATATATTAATATCATTAAATCCGGCAATAACTATAATGGAAAACAGTGAGAATTTTTTTAAGAAAGCAAGAAGGATGGATAAAGAACTCATAAGATTAAAAAATCTCAAGGAAAATATGGAAAAAGAGATGGATTTTTATAGAAAAATAAAAGAAAAAATATATTGTACAATAAATTATTTTGATTTGAAAAGTATTGAATCTATGCTAATAAAGAAAAAAAATTATAGAAAAAAAGGATATGAAAAAAAGCAAGAAAAACAGAAAAATAAATATTATTTTATTTTTATAACACCAAATGGAAGAAAACTTTGTATTGCAAAGAATTCTTCTTGCAGTGAGATATTGACTTTTAGAACGGCAAAACCATTCGATTTATTTTTTCATGTACAAGATTCACCTGGAGCTCATACTGTTCTTATGTTAAAAAACAGAAATGATATTCCTGAAGAAGAAGACATGTTGTTTGCAGCAAAACAAGCTGCAAAACAGTCAAAATTGAAAAATTCTCCAAAGGTATGTGTTAATTATACGGCAATAAAAAATGTTAAAAAAATTCCTGGAAAATATACTGGAAGCGTTATTTTAAGATCTAAGAAAACAATAGTAGTTAAGTTATAAAAATAGGTAAAAGGGTGAAGGGTAAAAAGGACATTGAAGAAATTTTGGATTTTGGATTTTGGATTGATAAGAAGAAATGAAGAGATTTTAGATTATAGATTATGGATTGATAAGTTGAAATAATTTAAAATTTAGAATCTAAAATTGAACTTCGTGAAGGGCAATAGCAGGGGAATATTAAGATTTAAAATCCGAAATAATCCAAATACAATGCCCTTTTTACCTTTAAGCTTTAACCTTTTTACCATATATAAGAAGGGAGCAGGGAGATAGGAAGTAGAAAAAACACTTCTTCCTCTCCACTTCCAACTTCCCATTTCCCCCTTACCCTTTGTATAAATATAAATAGTTTATGCTATTGACAGAATCTGATTTTTTTAATAATATTAGATTTGAAATGCGGGAGTAGCTCAGTTGGTAGAGCATCAGCTTCCCAAGCTGAGGGTCGCGGGTTCGAATCCCGTCTCCCGCTCCAAATATATATATTAGAAAAATTTTTTATCAAATCCCTTTTTTTCAAGAGCATTTTTTAAGTCTTTATGATTTTCAAGCCAGTTCAAGCCTTTCATAAGAGAGTCTATATTATTGTTATTATTAGGGAAAAGAGAATCCATATTTACAAAAAAGGAATCAAAAGTAGCAATTCTTTTTTTAAAAATATAGAAATTTCCTGGAATTCTTTGGCTATAAACAAGATAGAAATTCATACAGAAATAAATAGTAAATATTAATATTGATGAAATTATCAAAAAAAATTTTATAGAACTATTTCTTTCCTTTGATAATGCCATTATTCATGTCCTCCCTAATCTTTTTTACAGGAATACCATTCTTTTTTAATTTATCTTCAAATTTTTTATAATTTGTACCCATTATTGTAAGTTCACGTTCAAATTCTATAACTGCTTGTTCAAGTAGAAGGAGTTTTGCAATACCTTTTCTGGAACTGAATAGATAATTATTATTTCCAGAATAATATTTTTTCAGTATGTGGGTTAATATCATAGCAAGCTCATATCGTGTTGGCTTTAAAAGACTGTTTGTAGCTTTAATCCTATATCCTGGATCAAATATATTTTGAAGTTTTTTTACTAAATATTGTGCCCATTCCTCTCTTGTAAAATTTTGTTTAGCATTTTCGCTTGAATAAAAATCTATTTCCGGTACAGCCTTAATCTTTTGATTCTTGTGTTCAACAGGTTTTGTAACTTTCCTTTCTGCATTTTTCTTAATAGATATTTCAATTTCAGAATCAAGCGAATCACCAGTTTCAAAGGATACACTGAATTTTTTAAGATTATTTCCTGACTTATCCTTGATACCGGAAGTTAAAACAACGGTCACTTTTGCTTTGGGAGAAAAAGTAGATTTTGGTGTAAGTGTAAGTCTTTTGTATTCATAATCATAAATAATAGAAAAGTCATAAGAATGATTTTGCTGAGTGATTTTAATATTTGCAGGATTTAGCGTCTTTTCTTCAATTTGTTTTGAAAAAATAAAGGATATTCTAGTATCAAGTGCAACTCCTTTAAAACCATTCATAGGAAAATAATCTATTATTTCAGGAATAGTGTCATCTTTTGGGGGAAGTGTTTTTTCTACAATATCTTTAGGAGAAGTCATAGGTACACCTGTAATATCAGAAAGAGTTGAATCTATGAGTTCATCCTTATTTATAGGAGGATTTTCAGCTATTTTTATAGCCTTTTTTTCTGTAATTTTTTCTGTGATAAAATCGGTATTTATACCTTTTAGCATTTTATTTCCAAAAAGATCGGTTATATCACTTTTAACAATTATTCTATAATGATGATTTGGAAGTAATTTTTTTTCAGGTTTTATAGACACTACTTTTCTTGAATCATCATACTTTAGAGTAGTTTTAATTATATTTTTATCATCACTTAAAAGAATTGATTCACTTAAGGAATTTATTGAAATTGGTTCGGAAAATCGAAGACTTATATCAGTATCAATAGGTATATCAGAACTACTATTTTTTGGAATTATATCCAATATTTCAGGTGGGGTTCTATCTATTTTTACAGTGGTCTTAAATTTAATCACATTTTTTTTCATTTTATTTCCAGACATATCAGAAATATCTTTAATACAAAGTTCATAATTTTTATCATATTGTAATGGTTTTGTTGGAATCATATTTATTTCTGAAATAACAGGATTATAGGTAATTTTAGAATCAATAGGTTTTCCGTTTTGAGTTAACATAATGTTTTCAGGAGAAATGGTAGATGTATCAATTGTTTCTGAGATTTTTAAAATAATCTCTGTAGTAATAGAGCATTCAAGTTCTTTATTTCTTGGAAGGGATGCTAATATTTCAGGTGGTGTTGTATCAGGCTCATCCATGATAGTAAATTCAAGAGAATAGTCTTTTGCAAGATGATTTCCAGAAAGATCCATTAATTTGTTAGAAAGAAGGATTTTATATTTTTTTGAATATTCAAAATTATTCAAAGGTGTGATTTTTAAAAGACAATTCTTTGGAAAATAATCTACTTTAAATTTAACTGTTCTTGTACCACCCAAAAACTTAATAGAATTCTGAATTGTCTTAGGATTAATAGGCTTAGAGAAGGTGATTTTAATAATACTATTAGGTTTGATATCCTTATCTCCAGGTGAAGGAGTACTACTAGTTATTTGAGGAAGTATTAAATCTTTTTTTTGTCCAGTATCAAATTCGAATAATATATCTTTATTTAATAAGTCACCATTAATGGCAGTAAGTCCTGCAAATACTCTAAAAATATAAGTATTACCCTTTTCAAGGGGTTCAAATGGTTTAAATGTTAGTCTTTTTAGGGATGATAAATAACTAACTTTTCCAGGTATTTCATATTCTCCATTTGAAAGAGAAACAGAGTAATTATTTATACTTAATGGATCAATTTCTTCATTAAAATTTACATATATCATAAGGTTTACAGGAACATCATGCATATTGCTTTTTGGAAAATGATTGACCATTCTTATTTCAGCAAAAGAGCAGGTAGCTAATAAAGTAAAAATAATTATTATTTTATTTAACACTGAAATTCACCTTATATTCCCTATCTAAAGTCCTTCCTTTTAAGTCTTGTATTCCTTTTGTTATTATAAGAGTATAATTTTTTTTATGCTCTAAAATATTTTTTGGAATAAAATAGGCTTTTCTAATGCTTCGATCATATTTTATATTTCCCGGAACAACAGTACCATTACTGTCAAGTAATTTCATTGTAAAGAGATTAAGAGAAACAGGGTTTACTTCATTTGAGAAATCAATAGATATATTTTCATCATTATTTATGGTTTCTCCATATAAAGGATATATATTATAAATAGTAAGTTTACTATTCTTTTTTGCTATTTCAAACTTTATTTTTCTGTTTATTACACTTTTGTTTCCAGCAAGGTCTTTAACTATAAAATTCATGTTTAGAAGATAACTATCATATGGAAGTTCTTCTAAAAGTGTAAAAAAAAGTCTTTTTGAAAGCGAAGAATATTCAATTATTCCGGGAATAAACTTACCAGATGAATTTATTAAATAAAAATTAAAAGGATTAGCATCTTTTGTATCTACTTGTTCGGAAAAAGAAAGCGATATTACAGGATGTGTATAATGAATAACAGCACCATTTTTTGGACTGAAAGCCATTACTATTGGAGGTGTTTTATCAGGAGGATTTCCAACTAGAAATCTAATTTTTTGAGGATTTGAAAGTCTGTTTCCAGCTAGGTCTTTAATTGATGGAGTAAGAGAAAATGTATACCATTGAGATGGTTTTAGAGCATTTGATGGTTTGTAGAAAACTTCATTTTTTTGTGGATCATAAGAGATATTTCCTGGAAGATTATATTTTCCATCATTTAGTATAACAGAAAAGGAATTGAGAGTCTTTTCATTAATCTTTTCTGAAAATACAGCAGAAAGAACCGGAAAAATATTTAGTTTTATCTGACCATTTTGTGGATATGTATTTATTATAGCTGGGGGTGTTGTATCAGGGGGATCTATTGTCTGAAATGAAAACTGATAAAGTTTGTCAAGGGGTTTTCCTCCATTATCTGTGACTTTATTTGTTATAATAATAGTATAAGTTGTACTGTATTTAAGTATTGAATTGGGCTTAAAGATTACAGAAAAACTCTTATCATCATATGAAATAAGACCGGAAAGAGGAATATTTCCCTTCTTTAAAAGGAAATTAAAACCGTTTATTGTTTCTAATTTAATTCGTTTATTGAATCTGAAATGAAATTCAGCATTTACAGGTATTTTTTTCTGATCAGGATAAGGGTAAGATTCTAATAATCTTGGAGTAGAAAAGGCATCAGCAGGAATAATCCTTTTCTTAATACTTGTATTTATCTTGTCTTTTTTAGGTATAATTTCCTTAAATTTGGGAGTATAATCGCTTTTTTTAATTATTATAGGAGTTTTTACAAGGGATAATGTAGATGCTGTGTGAAATTTAAGAGTAAAAGGTTCATTCAGTCTTTTGCCATCCTCGCTTTTTATTGTAGGAAGAAGGGTAAGCATTATTTCGGAATTTAAAGGAAGAGTTTTTTGGGGTTGAATAGTAAGATTTTTAAGATTTTTACTTAGAAAATAATCAAACCATATAGGCTTATTATTAGAAGTGAGTCTGACCGCTAAACGATTTATTGTATTTTTGTTTATTGGACAATTAAAAAAAATATTAATTTTTGAATTTGGACTTACATTAACAAGAGAATTTGAAGGATAACAGCCCGTTATAGTCAGCGGACTGCTTATAGCTGGTTCTATAGTTGAAAAAGAAGTAATAAGTCCATTTTTAAGATATTCTCCAGAAAGAGATCTAATCAGATTCGAGATATTTAAAGTGTATTGTTTAGAATTTAATAGCCTTTTTTCAGGATAAAAGTTTATTACTTTATTGCCCTCTGATATTTCTATATTTCCATTTATTATTCTATCGGGACTCCTAAGTATGACCGTATATTTATTAACGCTTTTACCATCAAGTTCTTTATTAAATCTTATACTAATGATTTGATCAGTTGATACTTCAGTACTATTATTTCCAGGCGTAATGGATAATATTTTAAATTCCGATTTGATTGGCTTTTTAGAAGCTGAATTGTTTTTTTTATCATCAGATAGAGATTTTTTTTCACTCTTAGGTACTATTTCAGATAATAATTTAGAATAATCAATCTTCTTTCCAATACTAAAATACCAGCTATAATCCTTTCCTATGGTCTCTCCGCTTTTAGAATGAATTTCTCCTGAAATCAAGACTCTATAAGTATTTTTAGGATTAAGTTTGAAATGAGGAGTAAAAATGATCTTTCTCTGTGATTCATCATATTTAACAGAACCTTTTAGATCGGATTTGCCATCATTTACACTTACAGTAAATATATTAATATCTTCTTTTCTTAAAAATTGATCAGCAATTGCATATATTTGGGAAACACTTAAATTTGTAGATTTATTTTTTGGAAATGTTTCAATAATATGAGGTCTTGAATATGCGGAAGTAGCATAAAATAAAATCAGGAATATAATAAAAGATTTTTGAAATTTATTATTCATCTTATTTATAATCGGCTACTCTGAATTTCCACTTAGTATTTTTTTTCATTGTCATGCCGTTTTCACCTCTAATACCAGTAGTAATAATAGCTGTATATTCCTTACCTCTTGCAAGAGGTTTTTTGGGATAGAACTCAACTCTTTTCAGAGAAGAATTATAGAGGATTTTTCCAGGAATATTTCTATTGTCCTCCTGTAGTATTACAGTGAATTTATTAAGTGTAGATTTATCAATAGATGTTGAAAATGTTGCAGTTATAACGCAGTTAGCTTCAACCTTTTGCTCATTATTTTCAGGGCTTGTGAACATTATAACTGGATTTCTTGTATCTTTGGGTGTACCTACATAAAATTCTGAAATTTTAGGATTTTCTAGGCCATTTCCTGCAAGGTCAGTTATTCCATTGGTTGCAGTTACTGTATACTTTTCTCCCATTATAAGATCTTTTTGTGGGATCATAGTTATTACTCTTTCAAGTGGAGAATAGGATAGCTGTGTCTCTACTATTCCTGATTTACCACTTAGGAATATTGTATAATTATTAATAGTTGATTCTTTCAATTGTTCTGTAAAAGCAATTTTTATTTTCTGTCTTGTCGAGTTATTGATGCTTTTATTAAGTGGAAATAGGCTTACAATACGAGGAGGTTCTATATCAGGGGGCAGAGATGTTGTAAACTCAATTATTACAGGATTCTTAAGAGGATTACCTGCAAGGTCTTTTACCATATCAGATATCATAAAGTGATA
>Ga0114934_10002168_pt1 | contig 12624 bp, 7 predicted proteins | sample 4SBtaG_2_FD_99695 | JGI IMG/M metagenome (GOLD analysis project Ga0114934, IMG submission 99695) | Deep subsurface microbial communities from Kolumbo volcano to uncover new lineages of life (NeLLi) - 4SBTROV10_white metaG | ecosystem: Environmental > Aquatic > Marine > Volcanic ... | reverse complement strand
AGCTGTTTGTTGCTAATACTTAAAAATAAATTTCTATCTCGTTTTTATTCAAGACGTGTAGTTAGAGTTCCTGTCCAATTAATATCTATACCAAGGAAAGGAACAAATTTTTCGCTAAGACTTATTCCTGAAATTTCATATTGAGGAATAAACAAATCGGAAGTAGCATACAAAGCAGAACTATAACCATATTCATCATACTTGTCGAACTCGAAATTAGGATTTGAATTAAAATTATTTATTGAGTATGTAGATGAATATGAATGTGTTAAAGTAAATTTTTTAACAAAACGTTTAATAAATGGTAAATTCGATAATCCGTCAAATGTTATTCTCCAGTCTGGCAATGGTATGGATAAAAATGGTGTTAATCCCAACTTTCCATAAGGTATTCCTGAATAAGCAGATAAGAAAGAAGTTATCAATACAGATTGAGATGTCATACTATAATGTTCTGGCACTTCGTTTCCTAGACTGTCTATGTATGTATTTAAAACATAGTCAGGGTCTATTTCGTCACGATGACGAGCATAATCAAAAACAACATCGTGGCGATTATCCAAAAATTGAACATAATATTCAGAATACAATGTAGAATCTTTTTTAGGATTAATATTTTCAAATGCAGACTTAATGGTATTAAAAGACATATAAAAATTACCATTTTTAATTCTTGTCTGAACATCAAACTTTTTACCAGTATTGTAACCATACTGAACTTCATTGAAAGAAATATTTCGTTGCATATTTAATAATACTCTAACATTATTTAATGGTTCAAGGTTTATCTGCACCCTTGCTTCTTGAGAATTTGAGAAATTCATAGGCATATTAAACATTGTGTCATTAGTAATCCATTCATTTTGTGAAAATTTATCTAATATTAAACGATCTTGCAGTCCAGCCCAATATCTATAACCCGGAGCTGTAATTCCGTTGATTTGCTCCATACCAAAAACTTTTCCTTCTGGTAAAAATCCATTTATTAAACTTCCTCCGCCAACTTTATAACTTATATTTGCACTTTGCAACATCATTAATGATTTTAACATATAATCTGTTACCACAATTAATGGATTTTCAGGCATTTTTCTTTTTCCTTCTATAATTAACTTTACATTCTTTATTGTTGAATCAGAAACAATCTTAATTTTAACAGGTGAAATTATTTCGTATGTAAATGGAATGCTTGTGCTATCTGCAGAAAGTATAACTACTTTTGTCAAATTCTCTGTTTTTAGATTATGTGTGATATAAATATTGGATTTTTTATAAACATTAATCGTCTTCTGATAATTAACATCCTTATCCTCTTTCTTTGCAGGTTTTCTGCCATTTCTTGTAAATCTAGAATTAACTGCTTTCAAATATTTTACACTTTGATACAAACTTGAAAAATTCATTCTAAAATCAACATTATAGGTTGATGAATTCTGAATTGTATTTCCAAAATTAAAAGTATATTCAGGAGTCGAATCAGTTGCTGGAATAGGTAATGGATCAATTCCTCTTCTCCAATTATAATTTGTGTTATAATTAACAGTCAGATTTGTCCACCTCAACAATGGCAGTTTATTTATAGGCACTCTATAGTTTATTCTAATTCTTTGATTGTAATCTGTATTTCGTCCAGGATCAAAAATATTCATCATTATTGAATCTGTTGTATAGTCTATTCCCCAATGCTGAAAAGTAGTACCTGTTTCTCTCCAACCATCAGGTTCTATCCTAGCTTCATTAGTTGCATTAAAATCTATTTTTAGACCATTTGTAATTTTATATGTCAAATCGAGAGATTGTGACCACAAGAAATTCTTTTGATAAGAAGCTGGTAAATTCAAATCTTCATCAACAAGAACTCTATTTTTAAAAGTAATATATTGCCTATTCACTTCTGTAGATAAATTTAAACGTGTCGGCAAATAGTAAATATTAAAATCTCTAATAATTTGAAAAACTTTTTTTCTGAATAACTTTATTTTCATAAATGGACTAAAAGGTCTAGAGTTTGGAGCATAATTATAATTAAAACCAAACATAAAATTCTTCTGTATATTAAACTGAATTACAGGAGTTCTTGTGTATATTTCATTATAAGATACACTTGCGGAAAAATTGGAAATTTTCCATGGAGGAATTATTGTAGCACCTTTTGGCTTTTTAGGCTTTTTTGTTTTCCCTTTAATATTAATATTTGTTACATTAATACTTCTATGTAAAGAGAATGTTTGAGCAGCATTTTTCAAAGAAGATCTTTCTTCATCAGTTAGATTAGGATTGTTTAATGCTGTATTAAACTTAATATCAGGGTCAAAAGGATTATATTGTGGATTAGAAATACTATTAGAAATTCCGTAATAGAATGGTATTGACACACCGTAATCTTTTGGAAAAAATTTTCCTAATTGTAATTGAGTGGTAAAATCTAACTCAATATTTTGATCCAAATATCTTTCATTCACCCTTTGTTCAATGCTACCAAATCCTGGCGTGTGCATATATCCGGAAAAAGTTACATTACCAAAATCAGCTAAATTTGTATTTATTCGAGCATCAGCAGCCCAACCTCCTTCTGAATTAAATCCTGTTAGTCTCAACTCATTCACCCATATTTCTGCAGATTTAGACAATCCATCGTCAGAATTTTGGTTGCTCTCTTTTCTTGGATTTCGAATTCCTATCATAATGGCTTTTACATTAGCAAGATTTGGATTTCCTATTACGGTTATTTTATTTCCACCATCATAAGTGATATAAGGAGTATTTAAATCAACATTCGAATTAATATCAGCCATTGCAACATTTCTCAATTGCTTTGCATTTAACAGCTTAGATAATTCTAAGTTAAGTTCATTTTCTGTCGGCCATACTATATATCTGTCTGGATTATATATGTCAGTCTCATTTGTATTATATTTTCCTGCTGGGGTCTTTTTCAATGGTATTTCATACTCGTAATAATTATCAGTAAAATCTGAGCCTATTCTTACAAAAATAGTTAAATCATTGTCATTCAAATTATTTTCCTCATTAATTAAAGCTTCTTCATGTATATACATTTTAAGTGCTTTAAATTTACGCAAATCCATTTCTACTGTTTTATAAACAGCTTTTGACTCTCCATCAGGTAAGTCAATAATTTTCAGTGACATAGATTGCTCATTTTCTTGAAATACTTGTTCCCCAAAGAAAGACTGATTTCTAGTCACTTCAGGAGGCATTACATAGTTGACAGGTTCTTTTTGTGTACTTTCTTCAATATTAACAACAGAAATATCAAGTGTTCCTGAATTAGGTGTTTGAGGAAATATTGTTCCCTCTCCTCCTTCTGTAATTGAATATTCATATTCTCGCCATTCGTCTTTTATTAGATTAAATCTTGCAAATCTCAAAACAATAGGCTTTTGAAAACCTCTTAAAAACATTCTCATAAATCTAATAGAATTAAACCCTTGTACATTTCCAACTACTTTGTCTGGTTGATGGATGGGTATTTTAAATTGATACCAAGTAACTGGTACATCAGTTTTACCATTTGGTAATGACATTGCTGTAGTTACAACTTTGTTTACAATGTAATTCTCCCCCACTTTCATATCCTCAGGTGACAAGTGAATTTTATATTGATAATATGCTTCATAATTGTCCAATGTGTTATCATGATTCACATCTTCAACGTCAGGCATTGTAGTAATTGATTGAACATTAATATTTCCTGGATTTATTGGTGAATTGGCTTCTACTCCATTAAAATTTTTATATCTAGTCAAAATATCTGCTTGAATACTATCATAATAGTCTGACAAATAATACATAAAGTCATCATTACTAGGATCATAAGCAGCATTAATATATGCTTGGGAATTTAATCCGTAAAGTTGAGCAATTTCCTGCAGATATGGTAAAAAGAATTTTTGTTCTTTACTATCTAGTAATCCATCAAAACCAACATCCTGAATTAATCGAGCTGTTGGATTGTTATCAAAGTTTGTTGTTGTAACTTGAACTTTTGATATTATCCCCCATTGTGTAGTATCTATTTTATTTGGATCTGACGGATAAGGAATACCATTTTCTACGCTCTTTCTACCATCTTTTAAAATATCTTCAGAAATGTCTCCTAAGTCAAGATAAAAATAGCCTCCTGTTGATGTTGAATCATATATGAATGGATCCATTACCCAAAATTCTATAAAACCAATATTTGAACTTTCAAAATCTGTTACATACAAAGAACGCATAATTCCTGCCCATCTACTTTCAGGGTTTGCCAATGTTCCATCAGAATTCAAACCTGATGAAACACTTGTTGGAACAACATCGTAATTGTAAGGACCTCTTTCGGACGGATAATATGCTAAGTTCAAAACAGTCATTTTTGACAAATTATTGTATGGGTCTTGTTTATTTGGAAAAATTTCTTTTTCATAAATTGGCCGAACCAATTGATTTGATAAATAATCATCGGTAAAATAAGAAGGTTTTACTTTAGATGTTCGACTAACTAAATCGTCACTAATGTCGTACCAAGATAATTTTGCTCTGTTGAAACCAGAAGTTAAACCAATAGCATCTGAAGCTTCTGGAAACATTGACGGTTGGCCTTGTGGCACACTAGAAAGAACCCAAGCCATTGGTGATTTCAAATCTATAAATGTTTGTGAATCCTCAAAATCATCTATAAATGTTACTCCGTCTTTTTCTTTATTAATTCTCCTTAATGCTCGTGGAGTTCCCGGAATAAACTGAGCAAATTCTGCATTGATGTTTATTTTTGATGGTGTTTTTGTTTCTATAAAAGGAAGAAAATCAACTAATTTTGTTATAAAAGGAACATCTTTGGTATAACTAGTATTAAGCCCCCATAAAGAATTTGCAATTGGTTCTTCTCCAAATCTAGTTTTCGGATCTATTGGTATTTCCGAAAGATGTATCGCTGTTGCTCCAACATAAAAATCGTCATTAAACTGATAATTTAAATGTGTCCCTATTAAATTTTTGGTAACCATTCCATACTGATCATTACTTTCTACGCTTATTTTTATTGGCATTCCTGATTGAAGTAAAGCTTCATTTAGAATTGTAACTTTACCAATATTATAATCAACAGAATAATCAACATTTTCTTGTAATTCCACACCTCCTTGTGTTACTTTAACTCCTCCTTGTGGCAAATTCATTACATTTAGCATAATTTCATTACCACTAGAGGATCTATAACTTCCTTTTAAATAAAATTTATTTTTTACAGCCGTTTGTTGAGCAATATATTGTGTTGAGTCATACAACTCAGTATAAACATATCGATTTGCTATCTGCTGGTTGTTAATCTTTTTTTCTAAATATTCTCCAAATGGCTCTAACTCTGGAAAAATAATTACTGCATTTTTTTTATCTATTGTTACACCATCAATAAAATCAAAAAAGCCATCTGGATTCGGATTTCCTTGATTATCAGAATTATCAAAACCCATTACACTTAGCAATCTTTGTTTATTTATATCTCCTTCTGGAATATAGTTTATTTTAGTTCCAACTTTATCGTTGTTATAATATATTTCTAACTGAAAATCATCAGCTTGTAAATTATATGTATTTAAACTATAAATATTTTTCATCATCAAATCCCAGTTTGGGATATTGGGAACAGAAGCAGGTCCTCTAAGAAGTTTCAAAATAAGAGTATTTGGTGCATCTATATCATTTGAAAATTCACCAACCTGATATGTTTCTCCATCAATAGAGTATTCATAAGCTACAGCTAATCCTTCTCCGGGACGCAATTTATAGTTCAATGAAATAAAACCTAAGTCATAATTGATAGAATATTGAGAGGGGTCAAGTTTTTTTGCACTTTCAAGTTTTATATAATCAACGCCTTCTGTCAGTGGTGTTGTAGATAATATATTAGAAACATCTGAAATATTTCTAATTCCAGAATATTCAGTTGTTAAACGTTCATACAAATTATTTCTGTCATTGCTTGGATATTGATGTGATGGAACTGCTGTAACAAAACTTTGCGCATAAATGTTACCCTCACCTTCTCCCAAGTCCATAAATGCTACAATATTTCTAGCATTTTCAAAATCGTTTGTTTTGTTTGTAACCCAAACTTCAATTCTGGTTATTTTTGCGGGACTTGCAACAATTGGTAAATTTGCTAAAGATTCTTCGTAATGATCTCTAAAGAAATGGTTTAGGAAAAAGTGTCTGTCGGCATCATAGTCACTTGCTGAAATCTCATAGTCGTTGAGAACTGCTCCACTTTGTACTTCAATGGTTTTTGTTTGACCTTTTTGTTGTGAAAGTACATTAGTAACAGTAAGACGACCAAATTTTAAATCTGTTCTAATACCCCAAAGGGTAGAACTTCCTTGAATCAATGTATTATCTATTGGAAATGTAATATTACCAGCCTCTATTTTTTGTATAATTTCGTCTTCTTCTCCTGCATATTCAATTTTCTTTCTGTCTTCAAAGTCGAACATTGATTGAGTATTGTAGTTTATTCCTACATTGAATTTAGTACCAACTTTGCCATTAACGCCAATTTGAATAGCTTGGGTAAATTCTGGAATAATACTAGTTCTATCTCTTTTTGCCAAACTCTGATTATCTGTATGATAATATGACACACCAAGATTTATATTTATATTTCCTGTTGGTTTTACCGAAAGTTCGTCGCTACCAAATATTTTACCTAAACCCTTAACAGAAACATTTAATTTAGGATTTAAAAAATTATTGAGAAAATCTTCGTCTGTAGTTGTATTTTTATTATATAATTTCCAGTTATTGTTTAAATAGTTTTGTGTTCTCAATTTATTATATGCATCAAAATCCATTAAATATGGTCTTCCTACATTTATATTACCTAATTTTTTTATTATGACATATTTCTTCGTATATGGATCGTAGTGAATATCATATTGATATACAGATGGAACATCAAACAAATTGTTTTTTTTAGTCAATGGATTATTCATATAATCTTCAGCTGTAATTGATGTATCTGTTTGCGAAAAAAGTGTGTTGCTGTATCCAATAATTAATTCCAAAATAATTATTATAAAAAATCTTCTCATTATTTTTTCTTTAGCAAATTTATTCTGTAAACGTATTTTTAATATTAATATTACTATCTTGCTGACATTGCTTTAATTCCTTTCTTAACAAGCATCTCTACTGTTGATTCGGGTTCTTCCTTTAATATTTTATTCAAATGTAGTTCTGCATTTTTTTTGTTAAAACCAAGCATTACCAATGCACTTAAAGCTTCTTGCAAATTTTCATTTTTATTACTAAATTTACTTCCAAGATTTTCATTTATATCAAGTTTATTTACTTTATCTTTCAAATCTACAATTACCCTCTGTGCCGTTTTTAAACCAATACCTTTAATTGTTTTTATTTTTTGAACATCATTTTCTAAAATCGCATTTACAATTTCATTTGGTTTTAATGACGAAAGCATTAATCTTGCAGTATTTGCTCCTATTCCCGAAACAGATATCAATTGCCTGAATATTTCCCTTTCACCTTTATCAGTAAAGCCAAATAGTTCATTTGTATCCTCCCTTAATATTTGATGAATATACATTTTGGCTTTTGACTTTCCATTTATTTCATCATAAGAAGTCAATGAAATATTTATGAAAAAACCAATTCCATTGTTTTCGATCACAACAAATGATGGAGTTAATTCTGATATTTCTCCTGATATAAAATCGTACATTTTAAAATCTTTTATTGTTAAAAACTGTAATTATAAAATATTAAATTAAAAAAGAAAAATCATCATTTGGACTTAGCTCTTTTGGCTCAATTCCATATTTGAATATTCGTGCATTTCTTTTTCCAATTAATTTTATTTCTTTTCCTTTGATTTCAAGCATTGTACCTTCTCTCAATCCAACGACATATATGTTCTGATTTTTTACAAGAAATTCTTCTAATCTTTGTTCTCTGGTTTCTCCAGCATGTCCTTCGGGATTGGCATCCAGATAATGTGGATTAATTTGAAAATCAATTAAACCAATGCTATTAAAACTTTGTGGCTCTACTATTGGCATATCATTAGTAGTTCTTATTGTTGGACAAGCAACATTTGATCCTGCACTCCAACCTATATAAGGAGTTCCTTTTTGGACTTTTTCTTTTATTATACTCATCAAGTCATTTTCCAAAAGTTCTTGCATCAAAACAAATGAGTTCCCACCACCAACTACAATTGCTTCTGCTTCTTTTAGTGCTTTTTTATAATCTTTGAATTTATGAATTGAAACTACATCTTGATTTATTCTTGCAAATTTTTCTTTTACCTTATTTTCATAATCATCGTAAGAAAATGTAACTGCTGCAAACGGAATAAATACGGCTTTTTTGCGTGTTTCCAAAAAATCACTGATTGAATCAATGCAGTGTGCAAGATATTCTTCTCCTGCATTTGTTGAATTACTAATAAGTAAAATCTCCATTTTTTATTTATTTTTGTTTAAAAATTTTTCTAATTTTATACATACTCCTGCAAATTTAATTTAAAAACCTATAAACAGAATTTTTATGAATAAAAAGATTTACATTTTCTTACTATTTATTACCTCTTTATTTGCACTTCAAAATTATAGTTCAGCAAAACATTATTTAAACAAAGGTAATTACGATATGGCAGTTAAACAATCTGTTAAAAAATTGCAACGCAACAAAAATAATATCAAACATTTAGAAATATTAAAACAAGCATATCCTTTAGCAGAAATGAAAGATAGTATTCGAATTGCACAACTACACGAGGCAGGGCAACCAGATCGCTGGGAAAATATTACTATTATTTATGAAAATATGAATAGTCGCCAATCTATGGTTGAAGCTCTTTATCCTTTATTTCTAAATGGTATGCCTTTGAGATTTCATCATGTTGACTATGAAACCCAAATAAAAATTGCAAGTAATAAAGCTGCAGATTATTTTTACAACCATGCGAAATCCCTTATGGCTCAAAATACTAAATTTTCGTATAGAAAAGCTTTTAATGAATTTCAAAAAGCTGCTGGCTTTTCAAACTCTTTTACTGATTTAGATGAGTTGATGGACACTTGTTATGCTCGTGGAAAAAGTCACGTTATTTTGGTTATAATTAATTCAAGCCCAACTAAAGTTCCTCCTGATTTTCTAGTTAATTTGATCAATTTTCAAGTTTCTGATTTTAATACTTTTTGGACTCAATATTACTCAACAGACGTTAAAAATGGACATTACGATGTTGCTCTAAATATCTCATTAACAAATATTTCTGTTTCACCAAATAACATTTCTATTACTGAACATACAGAATCTAAAAAAGTAGAAGATGGTTGGGAATATAAGTTAGATGATAAGGGAAATAAAGTTCTAGATAGTGCAGGTAATCCTATTAAAATCCCCAAATACAACACGATTACTTGCAAAGTACAAGAACACAGACAGTTCAAACAAGCACATATTGATGGAACAATAAATTATGTTGATGTGGCATCTGGAAAAATAGCATTATCTGTTCCTATTGCTACAGATCATAATTTTCAACATTCTTTTTATACATACAATGGTGATCCAAATGCATTAAGTAACGAAACTAAAGCAAAATTAAGAGAGAAGAGAATTAGTTATCCTTCAAATTTTGATATGCTAAATGCTGCGAATGCTACTTTGAAAAACACAATTCACCAAGTAATTATGGATCATCGTAATTTTGTAGAAGATAATTTTTAACTTTTTTTTTATTTAAATTTTGATTTTAAATATGCTTATATATTTTTGCATAAAATTAAAAAAACATATAATTATGGCTTACGTTATTAGTGATGATTGTACAGCATGCGGAACTTGTATTGACGAATGTCCGGTTGAAGCAATAAGTGAAGGAGATATTTATTCTATTGACCCAGATGTTTGTACTGATTGCGGTTCTTGTGCTGAAGTTTGTCCAGTAGAGGCTATTCACCCTGCTGAATAATCAAACAAAAAAAGGTTGCTAAAAAGCAACCTTTTTATATTATTTTATTTAGCATATCTGGAGTTATATTTTCCCTGAATCCAACTAATTTAAATTCTTTATTTTCAAGAAATTCCTTTATCTTTTCAATATTATTTTTATCTTCTATATCAATTAATACAGAACCATAATAATTTTTTCCCTCTTCCATTTGTAATTTAGATTCTGAACAAATACTAATCAGATTAATATTTGAATACACCTTTTCTGACAGAACTTTGGAGATTTCTTTCAAATAATTTTCGTCTTTATTACTTATAATAAACTCTGTTGATTTATTTCTTTTTATCATCAAATTATTTAGTAACTCTATAAGAAAAATAGTCTGTTCTATTGTTTCAAAATTATTAAACAAAATTAAATCTACTTTTGCTGCATATAAAGCTTTATATTGTTCAGTATAAATAATTTTTAGTTCTTCTTTTGATAAATCATCTGGAAGGCCTGTAATTTCACCCGCAACAAAACGTGGCTTATCTCTTGTTATATTCGAATACTTTGATGCTTTTTCGTGTACTAATTTTCCGTAAGAATAATTTAGCTCGTATGATAGTTGTGAAAGTCCATACTTTTGCAATTTATACTTGTTTATTGATCCAGATTCTATAACAATGATATCACAACCAGCTCTGAAATAACGCTCTGCTAATTCACTGATAATATCTGGTTTTGATAATGCCAAAACTGGTCTGAAACCAATAATTTCTTGATTTGTCTGAAATCTTTCAGAGCTGTAATCCATTTTTTTTAATGAATATCTGTCTATATCACTTTTTGATATTATTTTAAAATATAATGTTCGTGTTGAAATAATTTCAGTAATAGTTTTTGTCATTATTTAATTATTTTATATCTTTTCTATTATACAAAAATTTTACCAAAATTAAGGTGTTAGTCTTCCATACATTCTAGGAAATGGAATAGTTTCTCTAATATGCTTGGTGCCAGTTATCCAAGAAATCAGTCTTTCTAATCCAAGCCCAAAACCTGAATGTGGGACAGATCCATATTTTCTTAACTCCAGATACCATTCGTATGGTTCCATAGGTAGTTTTTCATTTTCTATTCTTTGTAATAATAAATCTAGATTTGTCTCTCTTTCACTACCACCTACTATTTCACCATAACCTTCAGGTGCAAGAACATCAACTCCTTTTACAAGATTATCATTATCTTCTGCTCTTTTCATATAGAATGCTTTTACTTCTTTAGGCCAATTGTAAACCATAATTGGAACTTCAAACATTCTTGTTAAAACTGTTTCGTCGGCTCCACCAAAATCATTTCCATATTCAAAATTCTTTGCTGAATTCATCCATTCTGGTATATGTGACGCTTTTTCTTGAAGTTCTTTCAATTCATTTTTTAATGTATCTACTTTATTCTGTATGAAGTTACGTTTTCCTTTATTTAAATTTTTGTCCAAAAGCATTTGTTCTCTTTCTGCAATACTCTTAGAAATTTCATCTATAGTTTGATTCAATTTTTGTAAATCTTCATTTAACAACTCTATTGTAGTTTTTCCATTTACAGATTTTTCTCCGTGCAAAATTTTAACAGCATCATCATAGCTAATTCTTGGAAAATCAATTTCAACTGTCTTTTTTAATACATCTAAATCTCTTTCTAATATTTCTGATAATTCAAATTCTGTTCTTTCAATTACTTCTTTAACAACAGACTTGATAAATTTCTCAATCAAATCCATATTCATATCATTGTCGAAAAATGCCATTTCTGGCTCTATCATCCAAAATTCAGATAAGTGTCTTCTTGTTTTTGATTTTTCGGCTCTAAAAGTGGGTCCAAAAGTATAAATTTTACCCATTGCCATTGCCATTGCTTCTCCGTAAAGTTGACCTGTTTGAGCTAAATATGCATCTTGTTCATAAAAAGAGGTTTTAAACAATGTAGTTGTTCCTTCTGCTGCATTTGCAGTAAAAATTGGTGAGTCCATTTGCATAAAACCTTCGCTTTGGAAAAAATTATGAATTGCAAAAATAGTGGCATTTCTAACTCTCATCAATGCCCATTGCCTTTTTGACCTAAGCCACAAATGCCTGTTGTTCATCAAAAATTCTATACCATGAGGTTTATTTGTAATAGGAAATTCCTCTTTATTTAAATGTATAATTTCTATATTGGTAATTTGTAATTCTACTCCTCCCAATTGTCTGTCATCACTAACTACATTGCCTTCAAGCTCAAGTGAACTTTCTTTGTTCAGACTTTTTGCTTTTTCATAAACTTCCTCTCCACAGATACTAACATCCGCAACACATTGAAGAAATCCTGTACCATCTCTGAATATTAAAAATTCTATTCCTTTGCTGCTTCTGCTATTTATTACCCATCCTTTTAGTAATACTTTTTTTCCGATATAGTTTCTTAGATCGCTTATTGTTACCATTTTGATTTTTTTTCGAATAATTGCAAAATTATGTAATATTGTATAATATTACAAAAAAATCATGAAATATATATTTGCTTCTCTATTTGTATATTTATCTATTTTTTCATATTCTCAAAATATGAATTTTATTACAGATAAATTCAATAAATTTCCTGATTCTTCTGTCTTTGACTTT
>Ga0114934_10002167_pt1 | contig 12628 bp, 16 predicted proteins | sample 4SBtaG_2_FD_99695 | JGI IMG/M metagenome (GOLD analysis project Ga0114934, IMG submission 99695) | Deep subsurface microbial communities from Kolumbo volcano to uncover new lineages of life (NeLLi) - 4SBTROV10_white metaG | ecosystem: Environmental > Aquatic > Marine > Volcanic ... | reverse complement strand
TCAGAGAAAGAAGCGCTAGATGTACTTTCAGAAATTCAGGAATTTAATGGCATAGCTATTTGCTTTAAAGCTGATGTTTCCGAGAGAGAAGATGTTCAAAAACTTAAAAAATATATTTTGGAAGCCTACGGACGCATTGATGAAAGTGCAACATCACAGATAAAAGTAGAAGTAATCTCTCTTGATCAGTTTGTTCAAGAAAACCATATTTCAAAAATTGACTTTATTAAAATGGATATAGAAGAAGCAGAGTATCAAGCGCTCATTGGGGCAAAAAAAATACTTCAAATGCAAAAACCAAAGTTAGCAATTTGCATTTATCATAAATTTGATGATCTATGGTCTATTCCACTCTTAATTAAAACATTAAATCCTAAATATTCATTATATATGGGACATCATTCTCAAAATCTTTTTGATACAGTTATTTATGCAATTTAAGGAGATCCATGAAAACAGAAACAAAAATAAGAATCAATCAGCTCAAAGCATTACATGCAGCACAATCTGGTCATCCTGGTGGTTCACTTTCATGCACTGACATTTTAACAATTTTATATTTTAAGATTGCAAATATCAATGTTGATAATTTTCATGACAAGAATCGTGACCGTATTGTTCTCTCCAAAGGACATGCGGCACCAGCTCTTTATGCTGTATTAGCAGAAAAAGGTTTTATTGAGGAGATAGAATTACTAAAGCTAAGACAAACGGGTGCTTTGCTAGAAGGTCATCCAACACTAAAAGTACCAGAAGTTGAGGCCGTTTCAGGTCCACTTGGAATAGGATTTTCTCAAGCCTTAGGAATGGCACTTGGTGCAAAAATCCAAAATTTTTCCTATAGAACATACGCCATACTAGGTGATGGCGAGTGCAACGAGGGTCAAGTCTGGGAAGGTGCTATGTTTGGGAAATTTCATAAACTTGATAATTTTGTGGCTATTATTGATTATAATAAGTTACAAAGTGATGATTATTGTGAAACATCACGGCGCTGGAGCCTCTAGTAGACAAATGGAAGGCTTTTGGATGGCATACTATAGAAGTTGATGGACATGACTTTGCCCAGTTAGAAAATGCTTTTGAAAAATGCTCAAAACACAAGTGTGTCCCAAGTGTTATTATTGATCATACAATTAAAGGAAAAGGTGTTTCATTTAGGAAAACAATCCACACTGGCATGGGAGCAAAGGGCCATCAGATAAAGAACTTGCTTTGGCTATTCACGAACTGGAGGAATATAGATGATATCTTTAAGAGAAGCTTTTGGGCATGCCTTGGTTAAGATAGCAGAAGATAGAGATTTTGTAGTATTAGATGCAGATGTATCAGGCGGAACTAATACTAATTTTTTTAAAGAAAAATTTCCAAAAAGATTTATACAATGTGGTATAGCCGAGCAAAATATGATGAGCGTTGCAAGCGGTCTTGCCAATAATGGCTTAGTTCCTATTGCTACAGCTTATGGTGTTTTTGCTATTCTAAGACCATTAGATCAAATTAGAAACTCTATAGCTTACCCAAAAACTAATGTTAAAATCGTTGCAAGTCATATTGGATTAGATGCAGGTCAAGAAAAGCTAAAAAATATCCCGATGGGCAGGTTGGGGAGGAAAGATGAAATAGCTTCAATTGCTTATTTCTTAGCCTCTAACGATGCTTCCTATATCACGGGTCAAACAATCAATGCAAATGGCGGTATGTACTTTGGGTAAAACATTATTAGTATTAGGAGCTGGTGCAGATCAGATACCTGGATTTCAAAAAGCCAAAGAGATGGGCATCTATACCATTGCATTAGATGGCAATCCAAACGCAGCGGCAAAAGATTATGCAGATGAGTTTTATGTTGCAAGCATTAAACATTTTGAACAAATCCAAACCTTTCTTAAAAACAGCCTCAAAAAACCTGTTGATGGCGTAATAGCTTTTGGTGTTGATATAGCCTCTATCATTGCCAAAACAGCTGATATTTTGCATGTTAATCACACGGTGCCAGCACAAAGTGCTCTTTTGAGTGAAGATAAGTTTTTAGCCAAAGAGTTTATGGCGTCTCACGCGATTAATATACCTCCATTTCGGCTTGTAAAAACAATAGAGGAGATTGAAGATTTTATCTTACATGTAGGCTTGCCTATAATCATAAAACCCGTAGATAACTCTGCTGCGCGAGGCATCAGCTATGTGATACATCGTGACCAAGTCTATGCAGCATTTGAAGATGCTTTGAAAAACAGTAAAAGTCAAAAAATTATTGCAGAAAAATTTTTATCTGGGCCACAAATTAGTTCAGAATCATTTGTTATTAATGGAGTTATACATAATATTGGCTTTGCAGATAGAAATTATGATGGCATGGAAAGGTTTCTGCCTAATATTATTGAAAATGGTGGTGATTTACCATCTCAATTTATGCTTGAAAAGCATAAAAACACACTTACGCATTACCTAAAAATCATCGCAGATACATTAGATATTAAAAATGGCGTTATCAAGTGTGATCTCGTTATTCATAATGATGAGTTGTATATTATTGAGTTTGCATTAAGACTTTCTGGTGGCAATTTTTCAACTATAGAAATTCCTGAAAACACAGGTATTGATTTTATAAAAATTGCTATCAAACTGCACCTTAATATGCCTATTTCAAATGATCAACTAATCGCCACAAAAAATGAGTATATCAGTTTAAGGTATAAGTTTTCAGAAGATTTAAACGTAAACGGTGGCATTATCCAAAAAATCATCATACCTTGTAAAAATAAAAATATCCTCTTCAATCAGTTTCATATCAAAATTGGCAATACCATACCCATAAAGACGACAAATCACGCATCAAGACTTGGTTATGCTATTGCAAAAGGTATCTCAAGACAAAATGCCATCCAAAATGCTCAGCAATTTTTAGATGCCATAAGGATTGATGTTGAGTAAAATTTTTTATAGCATATACCATGCAAATCTGGCTTTTTCGACCATAGAAGAAGCAGAGATACCTACCGTCATAGATAAATGCTATTTCCCACTTCTAGACCTTGTAGAAACTTTACATGTAAAAATTGGTTTAGAACTTAGCGGGTTTACTTTGGAACAAATCCAGCACTACAGACCACAATGGATTAGTAGATTTAAACAGTTATGCAAAGCTAATGAGATGGAACTTATCGGTAGTGGTTATATGCAAATCATAGGACCTATTGTTCCATATAAGGTCGATATCAAAAATCAAAAAATAGGACTTGAAACCTATCAAAGTATTTTAGGTATAACTCCAAAAATAGCCTATATAAATGAGCAAACATTTTCTAAATCCATGGTTGATGTTTATTATGAAGCTGGCTACGAAGCTATCGCAATGGAGTGGAATAACGCCTTTTCAATTCATCCAAAATGGAAAAAAAGTTATGCTTATACACCTGCTATTGCTAAAGGAATCTCTCAGAACCTTCCTGTCTTATGGACAGATTCTATTTTATTTCAGCAGTTTCAAAGAACCATACATAATGAACAGACCTTTGATGATTATTTCAATTTTTTCACTAATTACATTGCTCTAAAACATAAATGCATTCCTATTTATAGTTCTGATCTTGAGATCTTTAACTATCGTCCGGGAAGATTTGAAACAGAAGCAAATATCAGTACAGATGAATGGCAAAGAACCAAAGAAATGTTGATTTTACTTCAAAAAAAAGGAAGATTTGAACTTCCATATATTGTCCTAAAAACATACTTAACACAAAGCAATATCCTCTCACTAACAAATAGCGCAAACCCTATCATTGTCAAAAAACAAGATAAATATGCACTTGGAAGATGGGCTGCATGTGGGCATGACGCTAATTATATCAATACCTTATGCTACAACTATCTTGCACTACTTAATAAAAACTCAACCCCAAACCAATGGAAAGAGCTTTTACAATTTTGGGGTAGCGATTATAGAACCCATACAACACTCAAAAAATGGCAATCGGCAATTGAAACCTTGGAGACTAAGCTTGGCAATTCACCAGTAAAAATTTTATATACACTCGAAAATGATGTTGAGCTTACCCGCCCTGAGCATAAAATAGTATTTGAAAAAGATGGTATAAAAATATCATTTTTAGAAAATAAAGGATTAGCCTTAGAAGCAATGTACATTCGCGGAGTCAAACAACCTTTTGGAACTATTAAACATGGAGAGCTTTCGCACATTGGGTATGTTGCTGATTTTTTCACAGGATCAAGTGTTATTGAGTCTTCTCAAACCAAAAAAGTGTCTGATTTGGTTCTCGTTTCTCATTACAAATTTAACAAAATAACGCCAAACACCTATACACTTAGTACAACTATTAATATGAAAAGTATTGCCACAGAGTATAAATGTTGGACGATAGATACGCTAAATCAAACACTAATGCTTAGTATAGATCTTAAATTGCATAGTTTTATCCCAGGAAGTATAAGACTTGGAACATTTACTCTCCTCCCACAAAAAGCATCCAACGAATTATACTATTCATGCCATAATGGAGGAAAAAGCATTGAAAAATATTCTCTGAATACAGAAATAAATCATCATTTATCCAAATCTTTATTGCAAAGTAGTTCAAGTGGAATTGGAGCAACCGAGGGGAAAATTGTTTTTACAAATTCTACACATGATTTTGCTACACTAACCATCGACCAACAAAAATCATCTCCATTGATAATGCTACAAAACAATGTTACTTTTAATAAACACTTAACGAGAGTCTTTTTTAGCGTTCAAGAACTTGATGATACATTGAAAAAAAATGATAAAAAAATTGAGCGCATTATTTCTTTACAGTACACAATTGCCCCGTCTTAAAAGGATTAATACATGATGAAATTAAACCAATACAAACTATGCAACGCTATGATAAACAATCAAAATACAATGTCATAGACAATGCCAATATGCTCTTAGAATGCGAAGATAATATAAATTGCGATATGTAGCTTAGCAAAACTACTCTTGGTAATAGGAATGGTTTGAATGTAGAAGTATATGGAGAAAAGGCAAGTGCTTTGTGGCATCAAGAAAACCCGAAAAATTAGAGTTTTCTTATAGTACTGGGCAAAAAATAATTCTCGACAGAGGAAGTGACATAAAAATGTTGCCAAATACTTTATACAATAGAATGAAGCCTGGTTGCCCAGCTGGATTTATAGAAAGTTTTGCAAACCTCTATAATGACGTAGCAAATTCACTAGATAACTACAAAAAAAAATAAAAAATATACTAGCAAGTATGTATATAGTTTTGAACATGTTAAAAACAGCACAAACCTTCTGCACAGTGCAAGTATATCAAACGAAACAAAAAAATGGGTTTTGATAAATAAGGGAACTTTATGATAGAAACCCAAATCAATCAGCTATCAAATATGATAAAAGATATGCAAAAACAATCTACTCTATATAACCCAACTACCTTTTGGATTTATGCTTTTAATATATTAGTAGATGAATATAATGTCCCCATTTGTCAAGACCAATTCCAAATCTTTTTTTTATTCCAACTATCTATGCTACTTCCAGTAACGCTTTTGTAACATCATAACATCTATTATTCACTCCCTGGCAGTACACTTCATCAGGTGTATGATAATCGAGTGTTTAGTGAAGCCTCTCGCTGTTGTAACGAATCTTCCCATATTAATTTAACCTTAATTTTCATAAGCCTCTTGTTTTTGCCATCGTTAATAGTTATGTGTTATAATAACCTAACGATACAAAGAGTCAATTGTGGCAGCAATCATTCATCAAATTGACAAGCGTTCCGGCATCATTTATGCCTATGAGTCTATCTCTTACTGGGATAAAGAGAAGAAACAATCACGTGCTAAACGTAAACTGATAGGTGGGGTAGATAAAGAGACAGGCGAGATCGTTCCTACAGACGGGAGAGGTCGTCGATGAAGCTGTTGCCAGAGCCAAGCGTTACTATGTTTTTGTATTATTAAGCAATGACAAGATGGATGCTATCGAAGTGTTACAGATTTATCGCAACAAAGATGTTGTCGAGAAGGCATTTGGTAATCTTAAAGAGCGCTTGAATATGCGCAGGATACTTGTCTCATACGAACAGAGTCTTGATGGTAAACTCTTTATTGAGCTTATTGCACTGATCTATTCAAGCTATATTAAGAAGCAGATGCAGATCAAAGGACTTTACAAGAGCTATACTCTGCAGAGTATATTGGATAAGCTCGACATTATCGAGTGTTTTGAAGTTCCTGGTAAAAAAGTGCATGTTGGCGAGATACTTCAGAAGCAGAAGGATATCTATACTGCGCTTGATATGGGAGTGCCTTCATCGTTAGGTGCTTCGGGAGGATAGGTTATATTGTTGAATTCAAAATGAATAGTGTAAATGAAGCTTTAAAACAAATACAGAATAAAAAATATTATGAACCATATTTAAGTGATGGTAGAGAAGTTTTTTGTGTTGGTGTAGCTTTTGATAAAAAAATACGAAATATCAAAGAATATAAAGTGGCAAGTATTAACGAATTATTGAGTAAGTAGGGAGAAGTAAGAAAATACAGGTTTGGTTTTCGGGATGATGAGACTGCATTTTATATACCTTAATATTACATAACCTATGATTGTTTTAATTCTTTTAATTTGTGATTTTTATGTTTTTTAAAAAAATACTTGACAGTTTATACTAATTTAGAAAAATCAATAAAAGGAGATTTTTCAAAATTATCTATTTTTGGAATTTCAACAATATTATTGTCATATCCATATTTTTCTAAAAATTTACTGATAATTATTTTGGTATCTTGTGAAATTATTTCATTTCCAGAAAAAAAGTTATTATAGATTATACCTCTTAGATCGATATTTCTATTTTGTAATGCTTCGATAGAAAGAAGAGTATGATTGATACTTCCAAGTTTTGAACTGCTTACCAAAATAAGTGGATAATTCATATCTTTGATATAATCAATAACAGTATATGCATCAAATAATGGCACAAAAAGTCCCCCGACACCTTCAATAATTACATTGTCATATTTTGACAAAAGTTTTTGAGTACTTTCATTTATGATAGAGGTATTTATTTTTTTATTCTCAAGAGCAGCAGCCAAATGAGGAGAAGCGGGGAATTTAAATTTATAAGGTACTGTTACACCTGTTTTATCTTCATCAAAAAGCTCAGACTTCATTAATTGTCGATGAATATAAATATCTTCTGATAATTCTCCACAGCCTGTTTGAGCTATTTTTTGAGTAATTACAGATTCTTTTTTTATAAACTTGATATAGTTAGCCAAAAGCCCTGTGACAATTGTTTTTCCTGAGTCAGTATCAATTCCACTTATAAAATAAACAGCCATGCTATCCTTTTTTCTTTAGTATCATATAGATTGGATTATAAGTTAAATTTAATAAATTATTTTCATCTGAAAAATTTTCCTGATAAAGATTTGTAAATCTTATAAAATGTTTTTTTGTCCAGATTTTTTTTGTGATTCCAGCTACTCCTGTATATCTCAAATGTTTTAATAATATAGAGCTCGATTCAAATTTTTTAACGATACTATCTTCTCTTGAAAAAAGAATTTCATAATTAGGGCTGGCAATAGTTTTTAACTCTTCAAGAGAATAATAGATTAATTTATTATTTTCTATAGCTCTTATTTCTTTAAAATTGTTTAAACCAAAAGTTGTAAAAGCAATAATCCCATCTTTTGCCAAAATATTATAGCATGAAGATAATAATGAATTAAGATTTTCAATCCATTGGAAAACTGCTCCAGAAATTATGAGATTTGGCAAGAATTTTACTTCTTTTATTAATTTTTCAATATCTCCAGGCACAAATTGGACCTTATTTTTATAATTTGTTATCAAAGGTTTTATTTTCTCAAAGAATAAAGGAGATAAATCATTTATGTGATATTTTTCAAAAGTATAATTTTCCAACATTCTACGAGTAATAAATCCAGTTCCACAACCAATTTCAAAAATTATATTTATCTCTTTTTGAGATAAATCATTCTGCAAATTTGCTATCAAATCAAGTGCCATAGTATTTTGTACAGAAGCATTTTGATCATAAGAATCTAGACTTTTTTCAAAGCGTGATTTAACAAATTCTTTATCTATATTTTGGATTTTATCTTTCATAAATTATGATAACTCAATAAACCAATTTAGTTTGTGTGTATAAAAACAAAAATGAGGAGAATCTTTCAATATTTTTGGAATTATACCCTTCGTTTTCCAAAAATCCAATTGATGTTTTGGAGGAATTATTTTATCATTTTCACTTATAATTACATTTGTGAAGATATTCTTTTCACTTTTATTTTTATTTTGTGCATACTGTTTCAAGCTTAAAAGTTCTTCTTTCAAATTTATTCGCTCAGGAAAATTTTCTTTATATTTATTATAATCTGACAAACACATTCTTTTTGCAAAATTTATGGCTGTTTCATCATTAAAACTATTTATAGTTAAATCAAATATTCTTTCATAAATCCCATATTTATCTGAAATAGGCTCCAATGTTCCATTAATTGCAATTGCATTTTTTAGTTTATGTCCTTGAAGAAGAGTATTTGCAACCATAACCCCCATTGACCAAGCTATAACTGATATTTCAGTATAATAATCATCAGATAAAATTTCTTTTAATTCCGGAGATATTTCTATACCTGTATAATCATAAATGAATAAAATATTTTTTTTTGAAGAAAGGATTTCTTTATGAAAAGGATTTGTATCAACACCCCATCCAGCAAAAAAGATAATTATTTTTTTTGATTCATTTTGTATATAAAGTTTACTTTTCATCTACGTTTAATCGCTAAATATTCAAATTTTTAATTATTTTGGGAATATTTTTAATATCTTCCCATTCCATATCGGATGACAAAGATATCCTAAGTCTTGCTTGATTTATTGGCACAGTTGGAGGTCTTATTGCAAATATTAAATATCCTTCTTTTTGCAATTCATCTGCAATAGCGAGAGTTTTTTTGTTGTCTTTTATAATAATAGGCATTATATGAGTGCTACCTTTTGTTTCCAATTTATATTTAGCAATTTCATCTCTAAATTTCTTTGCCAAATCTTTTAAATAAACTCGTTTTGATTCAAAACTTTTGAGCTTTTCAAATATATAATTATTCCAATTGATGACAACAGGAGGCAGAGCTGTCGTAAAAATAAAAGATCTCATTTTGTTGATCAAATAATCTTTTAAATATTTATGAGTGATGCAAAATGCCCCAACTGATGCCAAAGCCTTACCAAAAGTACCCATAATTAAATCAATATCATTTATCGCATTTTGTTCTTCACAAATTCCAAGACCATTTGCTCCAAATACACCAACAGCGTGAGCTTCATCAATATATACATAAGCATTAAATTTCTTTTTGATTTCAATAAGTTTGTTTAAATCAACGATATCTCCATCCATGCTAAAAACTGATTCTGAAACAATAAAAATATCATTATATTGGCTTCGCTTTTTTTCCAAAATAGATATTAAATTTTCATAATCCAAATGTTTATATCTAATAAAATCAGCTTTTGATAATAATATTCCGTCAATAATGCTTGCATGATTTAATTTATCCGAGAGTATCAAATCACCTTTTCCTGCAATAGATGGAAGTATGCCAATATTTGCATGATAACCGCTATTAAAAACCAGAGCATCTCTACCGTTATATTTTGATGAAATCGTATTTTCCAAATTATTATAACCGTTTGTATTGCCTGTAAGAAGCCTCGAAGATGTGCTTCCTATAGAAAAGTCAGAAATTAAATTTTCTTCATTTATTTATGAATAAAATGATTTTAAAATTTCTTTATTTTCAGACAAACCTAAATAATCATTGGAAGAAAGATTTAAATATTTTTTATTTTGATAAATAGCAAATTTCCCTGCTTTGGTAATTATTCTCAATGACCGAAGCTGACTTTTTTCTTTTAAAATTTCAAGTTCTTTTGTATATCTATTCATTATATAATTTTACCATTTATCATTAATTTTCAACAACTTCACAAATCGCATCAGTCAATGTTATCAAATCTTCCTCACTTATTATATATGGTGGCATTGTATAAATCAATCTTCCGAAAGGTCTAAGCCATACACCCTTTGCAATAAATTTATTTGTAACCGATTCCATATCAACAGGTTCATGCATTTCAATAACACCTATTGCACCAAGAACTCTGACATCCCTAACATTTCTGTTGCTCTTTAGCTTAGCAAATTCTTTTTCCAAAATCTTTTCTATTTTAGCTATTCGTTTTTCCCAAGGAGAGTTTAATAATAGCTTAATACTTGCTATGGAAACACTGCAGGCCAAAGGGTTTGCCATAAAAGTTGGACCATGCATAAGGGTAGGATTTTTACCTCGTGAAATTTCATTGCTTACTTTATCTGAAGCAAGTACGGCAGCAAATGTCATATATCCACCTGTAATAGCTTTACCAATACACATAATGTCAGGTTCTATTTTGGTATGTTCTGCTGCAAACAACTTCCCAGTTCGTCCAAATCCTGTTGCAATTTCATCAAAAATAAGCAAAAGATCATATTCGTCACATAATTTTCTTACTTCATTTAAATATTGAGGATGATAAAATTTCATTCCTCCGGCACCTTGAACAATAGGTTCCAAAATAACCGCTGCAATTTCTTCGTGATGAAGAAATAATAAATTTTTAAATGAATCCAAATCTTTATCATCCCATTTATCATCAAATTTAACAAAGGGTGAATCTGCAAAATAATTTGCAGATAACATTTTTGTGAAAATTTCATGCATTCCTGTAACAGGATCACAAACTGACATAGCATTTGCGGTATCACCATGATAACCACTTTTGATAGTAAGAAATTTTTGTTTCTTTTGATTTCCTTTGGAATAATGATATTGAATAGCCATTTTCATTGCAACTTCAACAGAAACAGAGCCAGAATCGGCAAAAAAAACTTTTGTCAAAGATTTGGGAGTAATTTTTATAAGTAAATCAGCCAATTCAATAGCTGGTTTATGGGTAAGCCCACCAAACATTACATGAGACATATCTTTTAATTGATTGCTTATAGCATTGTTAAGCTCAGGAACATTATATCCATGAATAGCAGACCACCAGGAACTCATACCATCGATTAGCTCTTTCCCATTTTCAAGCTTTATCCGTACACCCGAAGCCGATTTTACCATTTGAACAGGCAAAGGATTAGCCATCGAAGTATAAGGATGCCAAATATGATTTTTATCAAATTCAAGTAAATCTTTTGTTTCATTTAAACTCATAATATACATATCTTTTATAAAATTTAAAATTTATTTAATTCGATTTCAAAAATTTTATCCTCTTCAACATCTCTACCTCTAGTAGTCAGATAACCACCAGTCAAAAATCCATTTGCTCCACTTAGCATAAGAAGTGCTTGAAAATCTTTTAACTTAGTTTCTCTTCCAGCTGCAAATTTGATGATAGTAGAAGGATTTATCAAACGAAAAATAGCAAATGTTTTGGCAATTTCAAATATGGGAGTTGGAGCCATATTCTCAAGAGGAGTGCCTTTGATAGGTATTAGTACATTCAAAGGAATTACATCAACATTTAGTTCCTTAATTGCAAGTGCCATCTCTATTCTTTCTTCCATTGTTTCACCAAGACCAATAATTCCACCGCAACAAACTTTTACCCCAAATTCTGTTAGATATTTGATGGTACTAATTCTATCTTCCAAAGTATGTGTTGTAGAAATTAAATCGTTATATCTTGATGGAGCTGTTTGAAAATTTATATTATAATGTTTAATTTTATGATCTGCCAATACTTTAGCTGTTTCTCTATTCAAAATACCGATAGAAGCACAAACATGCATATCAGGATATTTTGCTTTAATCTTGTCAATAGCATTAATTATATCAATAAATTCTTTATCTTTAGGATCAAAATATCCTTTACCACTTGTTACCAATCCAAAATTTTTAACACCAGTTTTGTAAGTTTCTTCTGCTTTTTCCAAAAAATCTTTTTCAGTTTTTAACGGATAAGTTTCAATATCTGTATCATAAAAACCCGATTGAGCACAAAACTTACAATTTTGGCTGCATTTCCCCGATTTTGCATTCATAATGGTACAAACATGATTTGGACCTGCAAACTTTTTGGTAACCTTATGAGCCAAAGAAATTAAATCCAAAACGGCATCTCCCGGCAAGTTTACAATATCTAAAATCTCATTATAGCCAAGTTCTTTACCATCTAAAACTTTGTACGCATTTTCTATTGTTTTATGTATCGTTTCCATACCTACCTCAAAATTTACGACTTGCTGTATAGAATGTAATTATTTTTTAAAAGAATGTAAAGGATATATTTTATATTCTTATAAAATTAAAAAAATACAATTTTAAAATATTGATTTATCAAATAATTCAGTTTATGTTAGATATGAGTCCGGTTCAAAAAGGTGTCATTGCGAACCGTTGGTTGAAGTGCAGTTTTCTTTTCAAACTGCTTGAAGAGGTGCGTATCAAGTACGCTTTTGAGTTTTTAAAACTTTCAAAGCTTAAATTAGAAGTTTTTGAAGATAATGAAAGAGCTAGAAATTTATATA
>Ga0114934_10002166_pt1 | contig 12630 bp, 8 predicted proteins | sample 4SBtaG_2_FD_99695 | JGI IMG/M metagenome (GOLD analysis project Ga0114934, IMG submission 99695) | Deep subsurface microbial communities from Kolumbo volcano to uncover new lineages of life (NeLLi) - 4SBTROV10_white metaG | ecosystem: Environmental > Aquatic > Marine > Volcanic ... | reverse complement strand
TTGAAAAATTACTCGGCAGCGGAAGAATAAATGCGTTCAAGGCGGTTTCAAACAGTGATTCAAAATCCGTGCGTGCCGTGGATGTAAAATTTATTGACACCGGTAATGGAGATGGAATTCTTGCTCCCGGAGAAAGTGCGGATATAGAAATTAAATTCAGAAACTATCTGAGTGCTGTTAGCGGTTTAACAGTTAAGCTGACTTCAACAGACAACAATATTACGTTTACAAATAATAGTTTTGACGCAGGTTCTTTGGGTACTTTAGACAGCGTAAGTAATTTAGGGAATAAATATTCTTTTGATATTAGTCCGTCTGTTCCGCAAAATCATAAATTAAAATTATTGCTGATTTATACTGCTGACGGCTATTCGGATTATCAGTGGATTGTTGTAACCCTTAACCCAACTTACGCCACACAATCGGGCAATGATATTGCTCTCACTTTAAACGGTTCAGGCTCGTTAGGTTTTAATAATTACGGAGATCCGCCAACCGGTGGTGAAGGATTAAAATTTAAGAATGGTGATAATTTAATGTTTGAAGGCGCGTTTATGTACGGGATTTCAAGTTCTAACTTGATGGATGCTGCACATATTGTTTATTTAACTTCAAAAAGTAATGATTTTAAGAATGTAGTTCCTTTTACAATCAGTAACGGAGATGTTGCAGATGAGCAGGGAAGAGCTGTTTTTAATGATGATAATGCAGCAAGTGGCAAACTTGGAATTGAAACCGAATTAAATTCTTTTTCGTTTGCAAATGTACCCAACGATGAATTTATTACGCTGCGTTATACACTGCGGAATAAATCGGATAGTAATTACAATAATTTTTATGCCGGATTATTTGTCGATTTGGATATATCGGGCGGAGATTATCAGGGTGATATTGCTGCTTATGATGATGTAAATAATTTTGGATATGCCTATGATGCAGATGGAAATCCGGATAGTACGTATGTGGGGCTTGCACTTGTTTCATCAAAGGACTACGGGTTTTATGCAATCTTAAATGACGGTAGTGATGGCAGAGTGAAAGTTGATGACAGTTTTACGGATTTTGAAAAGTGGAAAGTTATTTCAAGTGGCGTTGATACTACGACTGCCGGACCCGGAGATATTTCGCTCGCAATTTCTGCCGGTCCTTTTAACTTACCCGCACAAGGAAGAAAAGATATTGCTTTTACAATCGGTGCTGCATATAATCTAACCGATTTACAAGCGGTAATGATTCAGAGTCGTACAAAATACAATGATATTCCGGTTGGTATAACTCATGTTGATAATATTCCGTCTGAGTTTTCTTTAAGTCAAAATTATCCCAATCCTTTTAATCCGTCAACGAATATTAATTTTACTATTCCTGTTACCGGCAGATATATTCTTCAAGTTTACAATATTCTTGGCGAAAAAGTTGCAACTTTATTGGATAAAAAATTGTCTATTGGTAAATATTCTGTTAAATTTAATGCTGCATCAATTGAAGGCGGACTTGCCTCAGGTGTTTATCTTTACAGATTGATTGGGTTCAATACAGCCATTTCGCGAAAAATGATTTTGTTGAAGTAAATTTCAAATAAAAAATTATGGGTTAAATGAAAGTACATTTATTAAAAAAGGCAGCTGCTGAAAAGGCGGTTGAATTTGTAAAATCAGGAATGGTAGTCGGATTGGGAACGGGAAGTACAGCCGTTTTTGCCATCCGTAAAATTGGTGAATTGTTAAAAAGCGGATTGCTTAAAGATATTGCAGGCATACCAACTTCAAATGCAACTGAATTGGAGGCAATACAAAATGAAATTCCGCTTACTACTTTTGATAAAGTTCAGACAATTGATTTAACAATTGACGGGGCGGACGAAGTTGATGCCGGATTGAACTTAATCAAAGGCGGTGGCGGAGCTTTGCTGAGGGAAAAAATTATTGCTCAAGCAAGTTTACAGAATATAATAGTTGTCGATGAATCAAAAATATCTTCAGTATTAGGAACAAAATGGGCATTACCGGTTGAAGTAATAAAATTTGCGGTTGAAGTGGAAAAGAAGTTTTTAATGAGTCTCGGTGCAAGCGTAAAATTGAGATTGGACGATGAAGCAAAACCATTTGTTACAGATGAGGGGAATTGGATACTTGACGCAAACTTCGGTAAGATTCAAAAACCTTACGAAATTGCTGCAGCTTTGGAATCGCGTGCCGGAATTGTTGAACACGGACTTTTCATCGGGACAACCGCCAAAGTAGTTGTCGCATCAAATAATGGAATAAAGATTCTAACTAACTAATCGCTCCTGAAAAAACAAAAAAGGTAAGAAACAGGATTAAAAGGGAAAGAATAAAGCAATTCCTCAATTGAATTAATTGCAAGATTTAAATAATTTGTAGCATAAAACTTGTAAAATAAGTCAAAAAAAAGAGCATAAAATGATAGGTAAAACGCCAAATCAGAAACAATCAGATTTGTTCAACCGAATTATATTAAAAGTTAGTTGAAATAATTTTAATAAAAAAGGAATGGTGTATTCTTTTCCTTTAAAACTATATTTCATATTTTCTCATTATTTGAATATAAAATATACCTATTCTTTTAATATCAAGTAACTTTAATAAAATAGAAGCAAATAAAAGACATCAGAAGATACTACCACTTCTGTCACTCGTTACAAAAATAAATTTAAATAAACTATCTGTAGTTTTTTGTAATTTTACAACCATGGTAATTAAAGAGCTTGACTTAGATAATGCAGAAAAAATCAAAAAGGATTAAAATACTATTATCATTCGTTGGTAGTAATGATGCTGGGAATCTTTTGGAAAACGGGAAGGGCGAAGGTGCCATTATTACAGCCTTGAGGAATGAAAGTTTTAATGAGGTAATCCTTCTATGGAATGAAAACAATTATTCTACACCAACCTATGCTCAAATTGTAAAGCATCTCAAAAAAGAGGTTAAACAATTTGGTCTAGCGAAAAAGATAATTGACCATAAGATGAGCATCACAGATGTAACTAACCACAATCAGATTTATACTTCATTAAAAAGCTATGTTGATAAACTTACCAAAGACAAAGACACAAAATATACAGCTTCAATTACGTCTGGTACGCCAGCAATGCAAGTATGTTGGATATTACTTGGTGAGTCTGGTGAGTTCTCTGAAGACTATACTTTACGACTAATTCAAGTAAAAGATCCTAAGTTTGGGAAGTCTAAAAACATTGAAGTAGAATTAGGAACTGCACTACCAAAGATAATCAGTTTGAAACAGGAAGTAGAAACCTTAAAGAAGGATTTAGTGCCAACAGCTAAAATCAATATTGCCAGAGGTGAATTATCAATTGGTGGCATAGTAATTAAACTATCCCCTATTGAGTTTTGTTATTATAGATATTTTACCGAAAGGGTTATTGGGGAATTAGGAGATGAGCGATTTTCTGGATTTGTTGTTACATTAGGTTTTATGAAGAAGATATATAAATATCACGAAGAGAGTTTTGAATTCTTAGATACTAACAGAATGGATTTAGGCAAGATGATTAAGAAAAAGGAAGAGCTAGCAATCCAGACTTTTAGAGGTAATGTATCTAAATTGAATAAGAAGATAAGAAATACTTTAAATAATGATACTTTGGCAGACTATTTTCAAATATCTATTGAAGGTAGTAGGGGTGCTAAGTTTTATGGAATTAAAGCCCCGAAAGAAAAGCTTTTAATTAATAAATATTAATCATTGCCACAACGTTGCCAAATGCTATTGGGTGTATAATTTAGATATATTTATTTATTGTTATTTGAAATTTTGAGAGAAGTGTCCTTCACATAGATGTCCTGTTGTGAACTGACAGGGTGCAAGGCTAATGCTAGCAATATGTTCAAATATAACTTAGGATTGCCTAGAAGGTTGCCTATAGGATAATGATTAAGTAACATTGATAATTCGCTTCTGATAAAGCAAGTATGATGGATGCTTCTTTCTTTTTTATAAAGCTAATGAAGAATAAGAAAAAACATATCGAACATAATTGGAATACTTTGAATGAGTTAGTAAGTAATGAGGACATTTTACTTGAACTTTCAAAAACTTTAATCCCATTCGCCAAAAAAAACCGAAATGACGTAATAAAAAGTCTGAAAAAAAAAGAGAGAAAGAATTATAAGCAATTCTACATTCCTTTAAAAAGACTAAAGTTTTTAAGTGGTCAAAATAATATTCAAAAACAATACAATTCAATCGATATTTCTAAAAAAAGAGGTGGAGTAAGAACACTAAACATTCCAAGTAAAAGATTGAGATTTGTTCAGCGTTTAATATTAGATTTTCTTACAAATAATTTTAAGCCTCACAAAACTGCTTATGGATTTATTGAAAAGAAGTCAATAGTTGATAATGCAAAATTGCATAAAAATAAAAAATATGTTATCTGTTTTGATATTAAAGACTTTTTCCCAACAATCAATTCTAAAAGAATTTATGGAATGCTACAAAGCTATCCATTCAATGCAAACGCAAATGTTGCTAGAATAATTACAAACTATGCAACTTATTATGATTATAAAATAGAAGCAAAAATATTACCACAAGGTGCTCCAACAAGTCCATATTTAGCAAATATGATTTGTCGTAAAATGGATTCACGTATATTCAATTTCTTCAAAAGCAAAAGCGTTAATTACAGTCGCTATGCAGATGATTTAACTTTCTCGACTAATGACTTTAAAAAGATACATTTAATTATGAAAAATGTTCCTCGTTTTATTGCAGAGGAAGGTTTTAAAGTAAATGAAGAGAAGACACGAGTTTTACCATATTATAAAAGACAGATAGTTACAGGTTTAGTAATTAACAAAAAAGTATCATTACCCCGTGAATATATAAGAGGGTTAAGAGCATTACTACATAATGTTGAAAAATATGGTTGGGAAAGCCAAGTTAAAAGAAATAGACTTTTTTTTGATGAAGGCGAATATATAGAATACTTAAACTACCAAAAAGATCTCGACTTTGACCAGAGTGAAGATAAAGTAAATAAGCTAACTAAACTACAGTTTGATACATACAATAAACTTCAAAAAGATGAACATCTTTTAGTGCATAGTAAAAACTATATTAATCTAAGATTGAAAAATGAAAACTATACACCTATTGATATGTTGAAAATGATTGTCAAAGGAAAAATTGAGTTTTTAGGTATGGTCAGGAATATAAGAGATAAAGAAGGGAAAATTATTAAAATAGATAAATTTTATAAAAATATAAAAGATAAATTTGAATTATTAAACCTAATTCAAGATGAAAATGATTTTTCTATGATAGAACTAATTAAAAAAATTAACGGGTATGCAAAGACTAATCTTAAAGACAGAGAAGAGGTGGTAAAGTCATTAAGTTCAATTAAAGAAGAGATGAAAGAATATAAAGGAAAGAGTACAAATAAAGAATTAATTAAATTGCTTGATGCAACTTTTTTAAAGTATTATAATGTCATCTCAAACAAGATACATAGCCCTAAAATTTTATCAGAAATATTAGGAGAATTTAGATTTGATTCTGAGTTGTTTATGTTTATTACACATCCATGGGATGGAGTAAAGTATCAAAATAATACAAATTATGAACAATTTATTAGTGATATCAAAAAGAAATGGGATAATTTCAACGAGAAATTATTTGACATGTATCCTGAAATAGGAGCTAAAATATATAATTTTCTGCTTTCAAAAAGCCCTTCTTGGTTAACATATCAATTAGAAAATAAAGAGATTAAATTAGGCTGGAATTCCGAAGAACTTAGAAAATGGATATCTGCAAATCCAGATAGGAAACCACAAGAGTACCCTCTTCCATTAGAAATAGAAAATATCCATGGAGAAACAATTTCTACTTTTAATGACTTGGTTGAAATTTTTAAAAATGAAATTGAATTTAGAGATGGTGTTTTGAGAAACATTTTTGATTTAATAGAAAAAAAATATGATGATTTAGAATTTAAATACTTAAATGAATTTGAGAACGATTATACAATTTATACTGATGTTTATTGGTTAAAAGATGCCTTAGAAATAATTTTAGAAAGTATTCAAGATAGAAAAAACAATAGTAACAAGGTTAGTATTTCATCATTTGATGAAAGTGATAAATTAATAATTTCAATACTCCATAAGAATTCTTATGCTGATAAATCTATAACAGATCCTAAGTTTGATGGAGGTGGTACTATTCAAAATATTTTAAAAAAATTAACCAATATTTGTGATTGGTCAATAGAATCAAGGTTTAAAGATGGGTATAGAAGGATAAATTATCTTTCTATAAATAATAACGAAAAGATTGTCGAAATTTCACCATTAGATGGATTTAAGCATATTTTAACATTTTATAAAGTCAAGAAAAATGGATAAGTTAGTTATATTACAAGATAGTCGTGCATATAGAAGAGAAAAAGCAATTAGAAATTATAAAGAAAAATTGAAGGATTATTCTTTCTTAAAAATTGTAAGCACCATATCGGAAACAATAGGATTGATTAATGAGGGAAAACAAATAAAAACTATAATAACACATTCTTCTGACATTAAAAAAGAGCCAGAAAAAGAAAAAGAGATAAAAGATTACTGTAAAGCTGAAAAAGTTGATTTAGTTTATTTTACAGGAAATCAAAATCGAAGATGGTTAAGAAAAACTGCAATACCGTGTGCTTCATTATCCGCAGATCAAATATATAGTGAGAATCTAATAGTGTTTTTAGATAATTACAAAAAAGGTTATCAGACAGGTTATTTAATTTTTGGGGCAAACTATGTATTAAATCAATTGCTAAATTTTAGAATGCATTTAATTTGCAATCTCAATAAGTACGACAATACTACGAAAGTTTATAGAGAAATGGAAAAGTTAACTGATATTACGTCTATGCTGTCTATTATTGGTTTCCCAACTGATAGTGTAAATTTTTCAAATGTTAATTCTAATACTTTATTAAAGCTACTAACAAATAAAATAAACGATATTGTAATTTATGGGAATAGAATTTAATGAAATCTCTTTTAATTCATAATGATAATTTTTGCCATAACAAAAATATTTTCGAAAGGCATTTTAAATTTACAGGAGATATAACAAATTTTATTAAAGACAGGTTGATTGAAACATCGGGAATAGATTGTTTTGTTATCCCAATTAGTCTTTCCGAAAATTATTTAGAATTTTTGGGCATTGAACTTGCCTACCATATTAGATTAACTAAAGAATTAAAGGATTTAAGATTTGTACCAATAATATTTTTTGGTGAAGAAACTCCATATCTCATTAGTAAATTAAGCACTCTTGGTAGGATTTTATACACGGATGGAATATATGTTACGAAGGGAAATAATATTGAAGAACTATTAAGAAAAAAATTAAATGGAACTACTCAAGAAAAAATACAAGAACAAATTGAATTTTCACCCCCATCTAATTATTCAAGTCATCATTCAGTTGCAAATGAATGGAGCATTCTCAGATGGTCTAAATACTTAGGAATTGATAGTAGAGATGATTTTAAACGTTTGATTGAAAGAATAGGTTCATCTCTTTATTATAAATATTTGCTTAATAAATATCCTATCCCACTGATTGAAAAGGGAGAGATTAGAATTGAAGGAAATGGGAAGGTTTTACTAATTGATGATGAGTATAAAAAAGGTTGGAAAATAATTTTTAAGGAGATATTTAAAAGTGGTGATTTTAAATTTGAAGTATTAGAACAAAATTTTGAAATATCTAAGGATGAGATTGTAAATTCAGCTATTAGAAAAACTGACGAATTTGATCCGGATATAGTACTTCTAGATTTCAGGCTACACACCTCTGAATTTTATGACACTGAGATAGATAAATTTATATCAGTTGAAATATTAAGAAAAATAAAAGTTTTGAACCCTGGAATACAGATAGTCATTTTTACTGCATCTAATAAAGTGTGGAGCTTACAAAAGTTAGAAAGTCTTGGTGCAGATGGTTTTATTTTAAAAGAATCACCGGAGTTTAATCATGACAATAAATTTACTAGAGAGAATATTAAATCATTTAGGACAACAATTGAAAATTCTCTTTGTAAAAAATACTTAAAAGAAATGTATTCCAACAAAAATAAAATCATTGAGAAACTCAATAATTTGAGAAAAGATAAACAGATTAACAAAGACTTTCAAAAAGAAATGCAAAATCTAATAAAATTATCTTTTCAAGTGTTAACCAAACAGCAAACAAACGAAGTGTATTCAATAGCATTCATTAATCTTTTTAATTCAATCGAACTGATTGCAAATGAATATATAAATGAAAAAGAACCAGTCAATAAAAATGACAAATATTTATATAATTTTTACGATGGAACACCAGTAAATTATTATAAATGGGAAGGTAGCTATGTTTCAAAGGGTAGATTAAAAAGAGATAACAAAACTTTCCAGCTTCCGAGCTATATGAAGATAATAAATTATGCTAAAGAAAAAACGAGTATGGAAGATTACGACATATATAAAATTGAAAATTTAGTAGCATTGAGAAATGATTATATCCACCAAAACCTTGTTAATGGATCCCCAGTTAGAATAGAGAAAGCAAATATTGAGGAACTCTTTAAATATGTTTATCAATTAATTATGGAAATTAAAGTGTAAGGCCGTGTTAACAAACGACCAAAATATTGCCCTTGCAAAAATAAAAGATTTTCTTTTTGATTGCTCATCACAAATTTTTATCCTCAAAGGTTATGCGGGCACAGGTAAAACATTTTTAATCGGAGAAATAGCAAAACACTTAAGATTAATGCATCTAAACTACCATCTAGCGGCCCCCACTGGCAGAGCTTCGCGTGTGCTAAATGAAAGAACAGGACTAGAAGCAACTACAATTCATAAATTATTATATACACAATCCAATACAGAAATGGGAGATGATGAAGAGACCGATGAACTAGTATTCAATTTTGCAGTTAAAAACAACAATCAAGAAAGTATAAATGATATTTATATTTTTGATGAATCATCGATGATATCTGATAATAAAAGTAATGATGAAGAATTTTTACGGTTTGGTTCTGGGCGATTATTATATGATTTGTTAGAATTTGTAGGTTTTAATACAACATTAGATATTCCAAATCTAAAAAGAAAAATTATCTTTATCGGTGACCCAGCACAATTACCCCCAATTGGGAACAACTTTTCTTTTGCTCTATCAATGAAATATTTAATGAATGAATATGGATTATCTGTTGACGAATACACACTTAAAGAAGTTGTAAGACAATCTAAAACAAGTGGTGTTTTATCTGCTGCAAGTAGAATCAGAGATTCAATAGAAAAAAATGAATACAATAGTTTTGATATAAATAATGATGTAAATGTTATATCGAAAGGCAGTCAGTTTAAACAAACATGGGCAAATAATCTAGACGATTCTATCTTAATAACATATAGTAACGAACAAGCTTTAAAAGCAAACCTATATATTAGATACAATTTTAATTTTGCAAATGAAGGAGAAATTTTACCTAACGAAAAACTTATTGTAGTTGTTAATAATTATAATTTTGGTTTAATGAATGGTGATTTTATAAAAACTGTTGATATAAGCTCTCCTATTGGACATACAATTACTTTAAGGGGGAGAGTAGAACCAATTAAGTTGTTTTTTAGAGATGCGACAATTAGATACATTGGCGAAAACAATGAAGAATTAGAAAAAGAAGTTTTGATCCTCGATAATTTGCTTTGGTCAGAACAACGTAATTTAAGTAGAGATGAATTAGTTGCACTAAGAAGACTAGCGACACAAAAACTAGGTGTTAAATTTCCATCAAAGGAGCTAAAAAAGACAAATCCTGCCCAATATAAAAAGGAGAAGAAACTATATATTGAAGAATTGAAAAACAGTAAATATTATAATGCTCTACAAGTAAAATTTGGATATGCTGTAACATGTCATAAAGCACAAGGTGGTGAGTGGAAGAATGTGTTTGTGAAGTTTGATGGCTTTAATAGTACACAAAATGAAAGTTTTTATAGATGGGCTTATACGGCTATTACGCGTTCCAAAGAAAATCTATTTGCGATAAATCCTCCAAAATTTACTCCTTGGTCAAAAATGATTTCAACTGTAGATACAAAACTAGAAACCGTCGAGGTGCCAAAAGGTGGTAATCACAAAAAGAAGAAAATTCCAGAGACTATAACTGAAACTATTCCTAAAAATATATACTCAAAGATTATGTTAATTATTGAAAATGAACCAATTTATATTGTTGCTTCTATGCAACTAAATTGGATGCTTAGAGTTGCATTTAAAATTGATGAAGAACTTATTTATATAGATTTTATTTATAATAAGAAAGGAAAAATCAAAGTCACTATTTTACAATGTGAAAATGAAGAAACAAAGCAATGGATTAGCAACCTATTTAGTAGTTTATCACAAGTTTCCACTACTGAAAAGGAAAATATCGGTGACTCTTTTCCCGATGTATTTCTAAAAGATTTTTATTCGATTGTTCAAAAAGCATTCTCTGATACGGGAATTGAAATTGCTGAAATTGAACATATTGAAAATGGCGAAAAATACTATTTCAAAAATAACATTGAATTCTGTAATATTATTTTTTACTATAATTCGAATAAAGTTTTCAGTAAAAAGGGTCCGGTTATAGAACAAAGCAGTAACCAAGAATTTAAGAATAAATGTCTAAAAATAATTGCTGAGGGAATTACTAATGGATAATTTAGAATTAAAAAATGAAGTGAAACAAATAAGCACTCAGTTAAAACAGAGCCCAAATGATGATAGTGTCAAGACAAATTACTTTTGGACACTCCACAAATTAGCTAAAGCTGAAATAGAGAGTAGTGGAATCTCTAATGCAATAAGTGTTGTTGTTGAAATGTCAAAATATCAGCTAAAATCTCCAATGGGTTTTAATTCTACTGGTTGGGCTATATATAAAATTCTTAAATTAATCGTACAAGACCAAAACCTTCATAACCAACATCAAAATTCAATACCAATCCTTGTTAAAGCTCTTGAGACAATTGAGATAGATAATAGCTCGCATTTATACTCCACACTTTTTTGGGTATTAAATAAGCTAGCAGAAAGTAACTCACTTTGGTTTTTGAGTTTTATAAAAAGTCATGGCCTAGAAAAATTCTCCCCAGATGACTATAAACCCAATGAATATAAAGGCAAAAAATTAAATAGTCTAGCTTTGAGTGTTCATTTAAAGGCAGCAAAAATAATTGAGAATCTAACAGATGGAAAGCTACTATCCGTGAATTGGTTCTTTCCATTTCTAGATAGAATATTAGAAAAATATCCCTATGAAATATGGCTTAATTATCATAAAAGCAAGTTCTATATAATTCAAGGAGAATTTGAGAAAGCTCGCAGACTAATTTTTAATATAATGAAAAAGAAAGATCGAGAATTCTGGTTGTGGCATCTTCTTGGTGAAACCTACGAAAATATGGATGATGAAAAAGCATTGTCTTGTTTTTCAAAAGGGCTGTTGCTCGGTGGTAAACCAGAAATGTTATTAGGAATCAAACTTTCAGCGGCAAAGTTACAACTTAAACTTGGATATTATACAGAAGCAAGGGCTGAATTAGAGGTTATTAAGAAAATAAGAGAAGATAAAAAGTGGAAAATTCCAGATGAGATAAAACGGCTACTAAATAATGAGTATGTCAGGAAGGCAGATCAGAAAAAAGATTTAGTTTCCTTTTACACAGAGAAAGCAGCATCAATAACCAATATTTTAATTGAACAATATCCAAAGCAAAACGGAATCATCACCAACATCCTTGAAGATAAACATTGGGCTTTTATTGGTTTGGAATTAAACAAAACCGCAAGATATATTCTCAACAAAAACGATAATTTTAAAATCGGCGATATAGTTTCAGTACGAATTGTTGAAATTATGATAAATGGTGAAAAGAAATATGATGTAAAGCGTATGGAAAAAATTGAGTCTCAAATATCATTTGATTTCATCAAAGAGGTAAAAGGCCATGTGAAAAGTTTCGAGGGAAAGAATTTTGGATTTATCGATGATATTTTCATCCCACCTCCACTAATGCTTGCTAATAATTTAGCTGATAAATCATTAATTGAAGGCATAGCTCTATTAGAATTTAACAAAGTCAAAAAAGTGAATTCTTGGAAAATGATTACAGTTTCAAAAAAATAAAAATGACTTTTAACATAGCTACTACTCATTCTTATAAAGACAAAAATGGCGAATGGCAAAACAAACAACTTGGCACAATATAGTTTCTTGGAATTTGTCAGCTTTCTATGTAGTACAGCTGGTTAAGGGTGCAAAGTTCTTTGTCTCTGTTAGAATAGAGCATCGAAAATATGAATCTACTGATGGAACTTGAAGAAACTGATTGAAAAATAAATTTTATTGGCTTTTTTCATTTTTGGAAATCCTAAGAAATAAAATCATTAATGTCTATCTTTATCTAGGATTTGCTTGTTCATAAGGAACAACTAACTAATCTACTTTATTTTTGATTTCTCTGCGAAGAAATCATAAAGCCAAACCGGAAGAACGCCAATTAGTTTTGAGCCGAGGACAGTGGGTA
>Ga0114934_10002164_pt1 | contig 12633 bp, 7 predicted proteins | sample 4SBtaG_2_FD_99695 | JGI IMG/M metagenome (GOLD analysis project Ga0114934, IMG submission 99695) | Deep subsurface microbial communities from Kolumbo volcano to uncover new lineages of life (NeLLi) - 4SBTROV10_white metaG | ecosystem: Environmental > Aquatic > Marine > Volcanic ... | reverse complement strand
TCCCGGTTCTCCGTTTCGAAGCGTTCCCCCCGGGTTCCGAGCATAACCGGGACGGTTGCACCCGCCCGCCGCGAATATCCTTTCCGGATTCTCCCGTTCTCCGTTTTTCGAGTCGGCTTGTTTAACAGCCCGGTTGCATCCGGGCACACGCGCTGTCGAATCCGCGGGGATGAGCGGATCAACCGCAACAACCACCCGATCCGGGCCGGGGACGTCATCGGCACCCACAACGGCACCATCTACAACGCCGACCACCTGTTCCGGAGGCTCCGGCTGAGGCGCTTCGCCGAGGTGGACAGCGAGCTCCTCTTCCGCCTGGCGGACAGTGCATTCCGGGACGAGACGCCGGACCTCAAGCGCTTCAAGCGCGACCTGGCCCTGTGCCGGGGGCAGATTACCGCCGTGCTGACCTCCCGCTGCCAGCCCGGGACGGTCCTGGTGCTCAAGGGGAACAAGCCGCTCGAACTGCGCATCCATCGCCGCCACCGGGCGGCGTTCTACGCCTCGGATCCGGCCTTCCTCGACGCCGTGCTGGCCGACGAGCGCGGGTGGCGGCCGCTCCCGCTGGAGCCTCAAGACCCAAGCTCGTGTTCAGGCACGAGAGTCTCATGGAGTTCTCCAGGGAGTCGTTCACCTTCATCGCCCAGGGAAAACGGGCGCGCCCTTCGGGCGCACCGGTTCCTGCGTACTCAGTTCTTGGTTCCTCATTCAAGGACAAGATATGAACTATCAACTAGAAACTAACCAACCAGACACCAAGACACCAGGTGCAAGCCTACGACTCTTCGTCTACGGGACCCTCAAGCGGGACTACTGGAACCACGAGCGGTTCTGCCGGGGCGTCCTTTCCGTGGAGGAGGCGATCGTCCGGGGCCGCCTGTACGAGCTGCCCTCCGGCATCCCGGTCCTGGAGGTGTCCGAGGCGGACGTCCTGGCCTACGGCACCGTCGACCCGCTCGCCGACCTGTCTGCGTGCAACGCACAGGCAGGCGTGGCCACACAGGCGCGCCTCGCTGCGGAGTTCGCCGCACGCGCCGCACAACACCCCGACCCCGGGAAGAACGGCGCCACGGGCGGCCGCTGGGGCCCCGTGTACGGCGAACTCCTGACCTTCGACGATCTCGAGACCCGCCTCCCGGCCATCGACCACCTCGAGGGCTTCCTGCCCTGTCTGCGTGCGGGCACGCACAGGCAGGCCGGCGGACCCAGCCTCTACAGGCGTGTGCTGGTGCCGGCAAGTACACGAGGACAACGCGTCCTGGTCTGGCTTTACGTGGAGGGCGCCGGCAGGCGCCATCCTGGCCGTCGGCTGGCGGATGGTGTCTGGCAAGCCTAGGGAAGGCGTCTTCCGGACAAATCGGCAGGACAGCCGATTTGGACGCACCGCAGGTGCGCCCGACCTGTCTGCGTCGCGAACGCGACAGGCAGAAGGGTGCGAGCCAAGGATGGTGAGCATCAAATCTCTTGACACCAACTGTCACTAACTATAAACCATGTCAGTTGGATGAGGTACAATGACACGAAATCTGCCTTGCGGCCAGACCTCTCTGCCGCAGGCAGGGAGGTGCTTCCGATGGATGAAAAACCAGGCGACGTTCTGACCATCGAAGAGTTGTCTGCCTACCTGAAGATACCGAAATCGACGCTCTACAAGCTCGTTCGGGAAGGCAAAGTCCCGTGCCAGAAGGTTGGTCGCCATTGGCGCTTCCGGAAGGAAGCCATTGACCGCTGGTTGGAAGACCTGCCTGCCGAAGCCTCGGAGCAGGCAGGGACGCACGGCGATACGAAAGACGGAGGAAGCGAGTAATGGAGGAGCCCATGACGGACCATGTCGTGTGCAAGAAGGGCGACGCTCCGGAAGTCTCTCGTCATCCGCTTCCAATCGTGAGATCAGGCGGGGGTTGGAAAAATGAGCGTTAGCCGCATGGATGTGTCTTGTGTAGACCTGTTCTGCGGTGCCGGAGGCTTGACGCACGGCTTCGTCCAAGAAGGACTGCGTGTCAACGCGGGCATAGACCTTGACCCCGCGTGCCGCTACCCCTATTCGGCAAACAACGATGCGACGTTCGTTCAACGAGACATCTCCGACATGGAGGCGTCGGAGGTCGCGAGACTCTTCACGCCGGGCACCATTTGGGTCCTGGCCGGATGTGCTCCTTGTCAGCCGTTCTCGACCTACAGCCAACGGTATGACACCAAAGCCGACCACAAGTGGGGATTGCTGTACGAATTCGCGCGAACAGCCGCAGGGGTGATGCCCGACATCGTCACCATGGAGAACGTTCCCGCAATAAGGAGACACGAGGTCTTCGAGGACTTCGTGAAGACCCTCTTGGAGCTGGGTTACGAAGTATGGAACGATGTGGTCGACTGCGCAGCATATGGTGTCCCCCAGTCCCGAAAGCGTATGGTTCTGCTCGCGTCTCTACACGGCCCGATCGAACTGATCGAACCTCTCCGTGATGAGAAAGGATACAAGACCGTCAGGCAGGCCATCGGACGGTTACGCCCCATAGGAGCGGGGGAATCGGATCCGAGAGACAAACTTCACGTCGCTTCGAAACTCTCCGAGAAGAACCACGCACGCATCAGAGCCTCAAGACCTGGGGGTACGTGGCGAGATTGGCCTCGCCATCTCGTGGCCAAGTGCCACAGACTCGATACCGGACGAACCTACCCCAGTGTGTACGGACGAATGGAGTGGGACAAACCAGCGCCGACGATCACCACGCAATGTTACGGGTTTGGCAACGGGCGCTTCGGACATCCAGAGCAAGATCGGGCGATCTCGCTACGTGAGGCTGCGATATTGCAGGGTTTCCCAAGGGGCTATGAGTTCGTCCCTCCCGGTGAAGAAGTCTGCTTCAAGATCGTGGGACGCCTGATAGGAAACGCCGTGCCAGTCGACCTGGGGCGTGCCATAGCGAAGAGCATCATTCGACACATCGACCAGTGCGGAGTGAAGCCGAAAACGTCAATCGCGCGAGAACGCCATTCGACACGTGATCGACGTGAAGCGTTTCGAGTGGGAGGGGCGATGTGAAGCGGGAAGCGACAGGAAGGAGAACGAGGAATGGCACGCCACCTCTCCCTTCTTCGGCGGCAGTGAGTCGCCGTATGTCGGCGACGGGACAGAAGGATACCCCACCGGAAAAAGAGATCAGAAAGCGTCTTTTCACCAGGGGACTGAGATATCGGATCGACTACCCGGTCCTGACCAAACCGCGGCGCAGAGGAGACATCGTGTTCCCCGGGCTCAAAATCGCCGTCTTCGTGGATGGATGTTTCTGGCATGGGTGTCCCCTACACGGCACTTGGCCCAAGGCGAACGCCGATTTCTGGAGGGAGAAGATCGAGACCAACCGCGCGCGTGATGTCGACACGGACAGAAGGCTACGAGAGAATGGTTGGTTGGTCATCCGCATATGGGAACACGAGTCACCGGACGACGTGGCGGAACGAATCGTGAGAGCCGTGGAAGAGCGAAGGAAACGACAGACCTAACGACGTTGGATGCGAATGTATGGAGATCAAAGACACGTTGACCGCACAGGAGGCTTCGTTCCAGCAAGCGGTGACTGGAATCCTGGAGCCTGGACAGATGGTAGAGGTTCGGCGACGCCTCTGGAGTGTCACCGAAGTGAACGGTGTGGCGCTCGACGAGATTGTCGGAACCTCCGTCGTCGCCCAACACGTCGTGAGTCTCTCCTCGTTGGAAGACGATTCGCTGGGTGAGGACATCGAGGTCGTGTGGGAACTCGAACCCGGTGCGCGAGTCCTGGAGCGCGCCGGTCTTCCCGACCTCTCGGGCCTCGACGACGTGGAACGACTAGATGCTTTCTTGGATGCCGTCCGATGGGGAGCCGTGACTCACGTCGATCGCGCCCTCCTGCAGGCTCCGTTTCGAAGTGGGATCACCATCGAGGACTATCAGTTGGATCCTCTGGTGAGAGCCATCGACATGGCGCGAACCAGTCTCCTGATAGCGGACGACGTGGGACTGGGCAAGACCATCGAAGCAGGTCTCGTGATCCGAGAACTCCTACTGAGGCACCGCGCGCGAACCGTCCTGATCGTTTGCCCGGCCTCCCTGCAGGTCAAGTGGCAGGAGGAGATGCGGGACAAGTTCGGTCTGGACTTCCGCATCGTTGATACGAACTACCTCAAGTGGCTCCGTCGCACGCGAGGCATCCATGCGAATCCCTGGACCTCCTATCCTCGTCTCATCACCTCCATCGACTGGGCCAAGTCCGGTGAACCTTTGCGTGCGATGAAGGACGCACTCCCCCTCCATCCGACATATCCAAGGCGTTTCGACATACTGGTCGTGGACGAGGCACACAACGTTGCTCCAGCCGCCGCGACTCGCTATGCCCTGGAGAGCCAGCGCACGCGTTTCATTCGTACCATCGCCCCTCACTTCGAACACAAACTCTTTCTCAGCGCCACTCCTCACAACGGATATCGAGAATCCTTCACGGCGCTGCTGGAACTGCTGGACGACCGTCGCTTCGCACGGACGGTGATGCCGGACCGTAGGCAACTGGACAGAGTCATGGTCCGTCGTCTGAAGACCGACCTGGTCGACGCGAACGGCGATCCCATCTATCCCACGCGTCGACTGATGCCGCTGGAGATCCATTACACGGACGAGGAACGAGAGATCCATGGGATGCTCCAGCGATACACCGAGAGTCGTATCGCGCGCCTACGCGGAACCAGACACCTCTTCGGCACCGAGTTCGTGCTGAAGCTTCTGAAGAAGCGTCTCTTCTCTTCACCGGCCGCGTTCCGCCGCACCCTCGTGAAGCACATGGAGAGTCTGGAACGAGGTGTCCGTGACTCGAGAGCCGAGGCTGGACGTTTCGAGGAGCGGATACTGCGCAGGGCCATCGTCCGCACGGAAGAGGAATACGCCGACGACGAATCGAAGGAACGGGCGCTGGACGAGGCGGTGGAAGCGTCGAGTCGCATGGTTCCGCCGCTCACGACCGATGAGCGGCGGCTGCTCGACGCCATGCGCTCGTGGGCCGAGCGCAACGCGGAACGAGTGGATGCCAAGGCCAGGGCGATCCTCAAGTGGATCGAGACCCATCTCATCGAGGACGGAGGATGGAACGACCAGAGGGTGATCCTCTTCACGGAGTACCTGGACACCCACCGCTGGTTGCACCAGATACTCACCACTCACGGATATGGTGGTGAACGGTCGATGATCCTGCACGGCGGGATGGATTCCGACGAACGCGAGAGAGTGAAGGCAGCCTTCCAGGCCCACCCGTCCGTTTCCCCGGTACGTATCCTCTTGGCCACGGACGCGGCTTCGGAGGGTATAGACCTGCAGAACCACTGCAACAAACTCATCCATGTCGAGATCCCCTGGAACCCGAACGTCATGGAGCAGCGCAACGGTCGGATCGACCGACATGGTCAGCGGGAACGAGAAGTCCTGATCTGGCATCCGGTCGGCAAGGCGTACGAATGCCGGATCAACCGTGGGGGAGCGAAGGTTGGCGGACTCGAAGGTGATACCGAATTCTTGATGCGGGCAGCAGAGAAGGTCGACGCCATCCGTGAAGACTTGGGTAGCGTCGGCCCCGTGATCGCAAGACAGATAGAGGAAGCCATGCTCGGCAGGCGGAAGGATCTCGACAACCGCTCGGTCGAGAACCGTGTCCAGTTGGCGAGGTGGCTGATTTCCGCAGAACGCCGGCTCCGTGAACGCATCTCACGCTTGCATGAGCGCTTGCTTGAGACTCGCGAGGCGCTGTCTCTCACTCCCGAGCGGATCCGCAGGGCGGTACAAGTGGGATTGGAACTCGCCGGGCAGCCACCGCTCACGCCCGCGAAACTGCCCGACGCTCCCGACGGCACGGTATTCCACATGCCCGCGCTGCAGGGATCCTGGGCCAAGTGTACGGAAGGACTGCGGCACCCCCACACCGGCGAGCGACGTCCCATCACGTTCGACCACGAGGTGGCGGATGGCCGTGACGACGTCGTCCTGGTCCATCTCGATCATCCGTTGGTTCAGATGTGTCTTCGTCTCTTGCGCGCGGAGATCTGGGCACGTGAGGACGTCAAGCGCCTTCATCGTGTGATGATCTCCACTCTGCCGGACGATCGACTGGAGGCACCCATGGCCGTGGTCTGGTTTCGTCTCGTGATCACCGGCGGCGATCATCACCGGCTGCACGAAGAGCTCACACTCGCCGGAGGCCTCTTGCGCCACGCCCGTTTCGCCCGTGAGGCGCGCGTCACGGTACTCCAGCGTCTAGTGGACGAAGCCCGACCGCTGGATTCGGTGAGACGGAACGATCGCCTCTTCGCCATCCTCGGCGAGCGCTTCCAGAGACACGAGTCGAGCCTGGTCGCCGCCATGGAAGCCCGATCTCGAGACCGACTCCAGTACCTCACCAACACATTGGAGCGGCGCAAGGAGCAGGACATCCGCGACGTCCGTTCCGTCCTGGACGAACTGGCCGTTGCCATCGAGAAGGAACTGGCGGAGCACGAAAAGCCCGTTCAGCTCACACTCTGGCCGGAAGAAGAGAAGCGGCAGTGTCAGCGTGACTTGGAGGGATTGCGGCGACGTCTCGAACGCATCCCGGAAGAGAGGGAGCGAGAAATCGAGACGGTGGCTCGGCGCTACGCCGATCCCCAAGTCCACACCTTCCCGGTCGCGGTGGTCTTCCTGGTACCCGAATCCATGGCGAGGAGGGACCGATCATGGCCGTGAGGGACATCGAATGGCTTTCTCTGATCGAGGTCTCCGGGCCTTTCCTGGTGCCGAGAGTCCTCGGAGAGGTCTTTCCCCAAGGACTCGAGAGGGTGAAGACACCCGTTCGGTGCCGGCTGCGCGAAGCCTACGAGGAGTGGCGCGAAGCGGTCGACGCGGAAGATTCAGACCTTGATGCGCTACATGCCGCATGGACGAGATTGGTCCTGGAAGAGTGCCTCGAATATGACGCTACGGTCCTCAAGGCCGGGGACGACCTCCCAGGTTCCCTGTCCCATCGCGTAACCGAGCACGGGGAGACCATACGGCCCGACCTCGCCGTGGTCGCCGCCGACCGCACCTCGATCGTCGTGCCGATCTTCATCTTGCCTCCCGACACCGACCTGGAACGACCACTGTCGGGCGCACGCTGGCCAGCGTCACCCATCGAGAGGGCCACGGTGTGGCTGAGGGCGAAGAGTGTCCGCATGGGCCTCGTCACCGACGGGGAGCGCTGGACGCTGGTTCACGTCAGCAGGGACGGTGTGTCCGGTCACGCCTCTTGGTACGCGCGACTCTGGTGGCAGGAGCCGATCACGCTGCAGGCCTTTCGATCCCTGCTGGGCGTGCGTCGCCATTTCGGGCCCGACGACGAGACTCTGACGGCGCTACTCGACCGTTCGCTCGAATACCAGGACGAGGTCACCGATCGACTAGGGGAGCAGGTCCTGCATGCGGTGGAGGTCCTGGTTCAAGCCTTGGACCGCGCGGACGTCGATCGCAACGGAGAACTGCTGAAGGACGTCTCGCCACGGGTACTCTACGAGGCGGCGCTCACGGTGATGATGCGTTTGGTGTTCCTTCTCGCAGCGGAGGAACGGGGTCTGCTCCTGCTCGGCGATCCTCTCTACGATTCCCACTACGCCATCTCCACCCTCCGCAGCCAGCTTCGGGAACGAGCCGACCGCGAGGGGCTCGAGGTGCTGGAGCGGCGCTGGGAAGCCTGGTCGCGCCTGCTGGCCACGTTCCGCGCCGTGTACGCTGGTGTCGAACACCCGAGGTTGCGGATGCCCGCTCTGGGTGGGTCCCTGTTCGACCCCGATCGCTTCCCGTTCCTCGAGGGACGTCTCCCCGGCAGTCGTTGGCGCAAGACGCCCGCTCGGCCGCTACCCATCGACGATCGTACCGTACTTCTGCTCCTGGAATCGTTGCAGGTGCTGGAGGACCGGGGTGGGGCTCGTCTGCTCTCCTATCGTGGATTGGACGTGGAACAGATAGGCTACGTCTACGAGGGCCTGCTCGAACACACCGTCGCCCGCCTCTCCGAGCCCACGCTGGGACTCAGGGGTTCCCAGAAGGCGCCCAACCCCAACGTCGGGCTATCCGAACTGGAATCGGCACGGGTCGATGGCGAGACCGTCTTAGTGAAGCTGCTCGAAGAACGAACGGGCCGTTCCGCCAGCGCGTTGCGCAACGACCTTCGTCGCGAGGTGGATGCCGAGACCGTCGGCAGGCTGCTGCTCGCCTGCGGAAACGACCGGGAACTCGCCGAACGCGTTCGCCCCTTCGTACACCTGTTACGAGACGACGTATGGGGATACCCGCTCGTCTATCGCAGGGGTGCGATGGCGGTCACCCATGGTGCCGATCGACGCGAGACGGGCAGCCACTACACCCCCAAGTCGCTCACCGAGGCGATCGTGACAGAAACCATGGAGCCGCTGGTCTACCTCGGACCTGCCGAGGGCGAGCCGCGTGAGCGCTGGAGGCTGAAGTCGTCGCGCGAACTCCTCGATCTGAGGGTCTGCGATCCGGCCATGGGGTCGGGCGCCTTCCTGGTCCAGGTGTGCCGCTACCTCGCGGAGCGGCTCGTCGAGGCATGGGGTTCGGAAGAGGATGGTGGGCGTGTCGTTGGAATGGATGGCCTACCCCACATGACGGAAGAAGCAGTCGAACCCATTCCTAAGGATGAAGACGAAAGGCTCGTGATCGCGCGACGTCTCGTGGCCGAGCGCTGTCTCCATGGAGTGGACGTGAATCCCCTGGCGGTGGAACTCGCCAAGCTCTCCATATGGTTGGTCACCATGTCGAAGGGGCGACCCTTGGAGTTTCTCGACCACAACCTGCGATGTGGTGACAGCCTGCTCGGTGTTCGCGACCTCAAGCAGCTCCTATATCTTGCGCTGAATCCCAAGCGGGGGAGAACCCACCGACCGTTCTTCGCTCCGAACATCAAGCAGGCCGTCGAGGAGAGTCTGGAGTGGCGTCGAACGATCCGGGCCACGCCGATCCGTGACGCGCGTGACGTGCGCGACGTCGCCGAGATGGAGGAGGAATCCCGCCGCGTGGTCGAAACACCGAAGGTCGTCGCCGATGCGCTCGTCGGTCTGGCACTGGCCAGCAAAGGTGACGAGCGAAAGGCGAGACGAGCCTGGGAACGACTGTCGATGGAAGTGGGGCCGTGCATCTCCGGCGAAGACGAAGCGGGACGGCACATCGCAAAACTGGCCCGGAAGACGCTGGACACCGACCTCCCCGCGGGAAGGCCACCGAGGCGGCCCTTCCACTGGCCCCTGGAGTTCCCCGAGGTGTTCCAGCGGAAGAACGGTGGCTTCGATGCCATCGTGGGGAATCCGCCTTTCATGGGTGGGCAAAGGATCAGTGGAACCTTCGGAAAGGCATATCGCGAGTATCTCGTGCAGTGGTTGGCAGAAGGAAACAAGGGATCCACCGATCTGGTCGCCTACTTCTACCTCCGCGCCTTCGATTTGCTCCGCCGAGGCGGCAACTTCGGGTTGCTGGCGGTCAACACCATCGCCGAGGGGGACACCCGTCAGGTTGGGCTGGAACGACTCGTCGGCGAGAAAGGCGCCGTGATCTACGCCGCCTATCCGAACGAACCATGGCCCGGCAAGGCCGCCGTCGTGACGAGCCGGGTCCACCTTCGCAAGGGGGAGTGGAGGAACGCAGCGACCTTGTCCGGGCGGAAGGTGGCGTTCGTCTCGGCATTCCTGTCGGATCAGGAGGAGTGGACGCCGAAGCGCTTGAAGGCCAATGCTGGCAAGTCCTTCCAGGGCTCGATCGTTCTGGGGATGGGGTTCGTCCTCTCCGAGGAAGAGGCAATGGAAATGATCGAGCGAGATCCGAAGAATCGGGACGTCCTGTTTCCTTACCTCAACGGCAAGGACCTCAACAGCCATCCGGAGCAGAAACCGAGTAGATGGGTCATCAATTTCTGGGATTGGCCGGAGGATAAAGCCAAGGAATACGAGGAGCCATTTGCTTGGATCAAGGAACACGTCTATCCCGAGCGTCTGCAAAAGTCGAAACAACATTCATACCGGAACATCATGTCCAAATGGTGGCAGCACCTAGCTCCACGTCCAGAGATGTACCACGAGATTGGTTGTGGGCACGCCTTCATGCATCATCCGGACGATTGGAACCCCGATGCGAAGCCGATGAAGTGTGTGTTGGTGACTACCAGGGTAAGTAAGACCGGAGCGTTCGTCTTGGTCGAAAACGACGTCGTTTTCTCAGACGCTACAGTCGTATTCGCAATGGATGGGTACTCCGACTTCACAGTGATGCAGTCATCCATACACGTCGCATATGCCTGGAAGCATTCGTCCCAGTTGAAGGCAGACATGCGCTATACGCCGACCGATATTTTCGAGACGTTTCCTTTCCCATCGACCGGGGACCGTACTGCGATGCAGCAGTTGGGCGAGAGATACCACACGCTCCGTGCCGAGATCATGCGCGACGCAAAGATCGGATTGACCAAACTCTACAATCGCTTCCACGACCCCGACGAGGACGATCCACGCATCCAGGAACTACGTGACCTGCACCGCCAGATCGACGAGGCGGTGGCAAAAGCCTACGGCTGGGACGACCTGAACCTGGAACACGGCTTCCACGAGGTGGACTACCTGCCGGAGAACGACCGCGTGCGTTGGACCATATCCGAGAAGGCGCGCCTGGAGGTCCTGAGAAGGTTGGCCCGGTTGAACAAGGAGCGCTACGAGGAGGAGGTTAGCCGAGGGTTGCACGGGACGAGGCATTCGAGAGGGAGAAGCAGGAGATGATGAACGACGAGCAGAGACGAATGGATGCGCGGAGCAACGCATGGTTGATCCGGGTGGACGATGGGCGAGTCGAACGGCTCTCCCACGGGCTCACGGTGACGGAGAGTCCGACGAGCTCCCATGGCATCCTGGAGGGCGACCTGCTCTTCCTGCACGAGGAGCGGGAGGGGCGTCGGTTGGTCGTGACCGTTGGCAGAGTGTATCGAATACGGACGTGCCTGGATTCGGTCACCTTCCTGTTCGATGCCGAGCTGGATGCGGAGCCTCCCGTGGCCTTGGACGCACTCGATCTGAGGCCAGACGACTCGACGTGGACCACGCGCATCGAATGGGCGAAGGCCGTTTCCATCTTGCAAGGCGCTGGGGTGTCCAATCCCGAATCCATCCCGCTGATAGAAGATCGCGCCTACGTTCGTGACCTCCTCCAGATGGCGGTGGTCGACGACCTGCTTGGTCCGGCCGACGGGCCGTTCGAGGAAGTGGTGGGTATGAGCGTGCGCGACCGTTACCTGGTCGGCAAGCTCGCTCCGCCAGAAACCCGTGTGCCGGATGATCAGATGGAGGAAATGCCGGACTCGGCCACAATGGATCCCGACGCAGGCGACCGTGAGGTCAACGCCTCCACGAGCCAATCCCTGGTGCCCTCTTCCTTTGGCTTCACGTTCTGCGTCGACGGCGAGGTGGAGACGATCGAGGTGGAGGCTCGGTGGGGGCAGTACCTCAGGGGGGAGAGAGAGAGGTTCTTCGATGCAGAGACCGGGAAACCGAAACGCGCATGGAAACGGATACCCCGAGGTGGGAAGAAAATCGTTCCAATCCAAGAGGGCAGGATCGAACCCTTCGCGCCGGACGACGAGCAGCCTGGCGTCGTGGTCGAGGGTATCGTTCGGGAAAAGTTGCCGAACGGCGACCGCTTGATGACACTCTTCTTGGTCAACACCCAAGAGAAGCCCGATACCAACCAGGACAAGGCCTGGCTCTTCCAGCCGGAGTTGATCGTGCGCTCCGAGAGTGGTGCGGCCATCTTCCGTCGCCGGCCGGTCGCCGAGACGGATCACGATCTCGAGCGGGAATCGCTCGCCATGATCTATCGCCGGCACGTTGAGTTCGCGTCGGGACACGGCGTCTCCGTGCACGCCGAGACCAGCGCCGAGGACCCCGAACGGGCGGTGGAGGTGCGAACTCGCGTCGTGCCCGAGTACGAGGTGCCGGTCACCGAGACACCGGGTCTGGAGCCGCAGGACCGGCCCGCCATGCGTCGCATGATCGAGGAAGGGTTGCTCGACATGGCGCGATTGGCCGAGATGAAACGCCCCAAGTTGGTAGAGGCGCTCCGGGTCCTGACCGACGACTACCGGAAATGGATCGAAGAACAGCGGACCCGGATAGGAAAGGACGTGGTCGGTCACGACGAGGCGGCTCGGTCGGCCATGGAACGGTGTTCGGAGATCCTGTCGCGTCTCGAGGAAGGAATCGGGGTCCTCGAAACCGACGACGAAGCGCTCGAGGCGTTCCGTTTCGCCAATCGAGCGATGGCACTGCAGCGTGTCCGCAGCATCTACGCACGTGATCGTCGCAGGGGGAAAGACATCGCACCGGAGGACGTCTCCATACAGGAGAACCGCACTTGGCGGCCGTTCCAGCTGGCCTTCCTGTTGTTGGCCCTTCCCTCGCTCGCAGACCCGACCCACCGGGACAGGACGGTTCCACTGGAGGCCTACGCCGACCTGCTTTGGTTTCCAACGGGCGGCGGCAAGACGGAAGCCTATCTGGGACTGGCCGCATTCGCCATGGCCATCCGCCGTCTGCAGGGAAGGCTCGGGG
>Ga0114934_10002163_pt1 | contig 12642 bp, 7 predicted proteins | sample 4SBtaG_2_FD_99695 | JGI IMG/M metagenome (GOLD analysis project Ga0114934, IMG submission 99695) | Deep subsurface microbial communities from Kolumbo volcano to uncover new lineages of life (NeLLi) - 4SBTROV10_white metaG | ecosystem: Environmental > Aquatic > Marine > Volcanic ... | reverse complement strand
GGAAAAGATGGCACGGAATATGACCTTCAGGGAACCTTTTATTTGCTGAGGGAGAAGAAATAAATGCTTAGAAAAAAGGACTACTGCGGTAGTCCTTTTTTATTTTCTATTTATCTTTCATTTAGAATAACTATTTTTGCAAAAAAAAATAAGATTTGAGAAATCTCCTTAGATTTATAATTAGATATAATTCATTTATCCTTTTTATTGTTCTTGAGGGATTTTCTTTTGTTCTTATTTTGGAGTATAATTTATATCAAAAAGAAATTTTTATTAATACTTCAAATAATTTTACTAATTACACTAAACAATTCGGTGGGAAAATAAAAGCATATTTTAATCTAAAAGAGGAAAATGACATATTAAATCATCAAAACATTCATTTATTAAATTTTATATCAAATAAAAAACAAAATAATAAAACAAAAAACAATATAGATTATTTATCTTATGGTGGAAATTATTTTTCTTTTACTCCCGGATTAATAATTAATAATTCTACACATTGGCAAAAAAATTTAATTACTTTAAATAAAGGGACTTCTGACGGTGTTTTGCCGAATATGGCAATTGTTGGTCCACAAGGTGCTATTGGCGTCGTTTTTAAATGTTCATCTCATTTTTCCACTGTAATTTCATTATTAAATACAACACTAAGAATTGGTGCTTTTATAAAAAAAAATAATTATAATGGAACTGTGCTTTGGGATGGAAAAGATTATCGATTTATTAAACTTCAAGATATTCCAATACATGTTTCTGTAAATATTGGAGATACAATCGTTACCAATGGCTATTCATCAATTTTCCCTCCGGGTGTTCCAATTGGCTGTATATCAGATATTAAAAATGAAGATAATTCAAACTTCTATAATCTAACAGTTCGATTATTTACAAATTTTAGGACTATTAGACATGTTTATATTATTAAAAATAATTTTCGTGATGAACTTATTAATCTAGAGACAGAAAGCCGGAAAGAAAATGAACAGTAAAATCATTCTAAATACTATCCGATTTTTCTTGATTCTGTTTGTACAAATAGTTATCCTTAACAATATTCATTTATTGGGTATTTTTACGCCATTTATTTATATTCTTTTCATTTTACTTTTACCTGTTGATGTGCCAGATTGGTTTTTGTTGCTATTAGCCTTTATTACTGGAATTATTATTGATGTTTTTGATAATACCATTGGTGTTCATGCTTTTGCTTTGATTTTTGTGACATTTTTTCGACCATTTATTTTGAAAATATGGGCACCTTTTGATGGATATGATTCTGTAAAGGAACTTTTACCTCATGAGTATGGTTTTGGTTGGTTTGTTAAATATTCTTTGTTAATGGTTGCTATCCATCAGTTAATATTATTTTTTATGGAAGCATTTTCATTCCAAAATTTCGCTTTACTTTTATATAGGTGGGGTATAAATGTTTTTTTTACGGAAATAATAATTTTGGTTACGGTATTTGCTACAGAGAGAAGGAGATAAATTATCTACTCATCAAACGGTTGTAATATTTTAATGCTTTAATGGTTTCTTTCTTATCCCGAATTAGCGTTAAGATATGGGACGCAATTCGGGAACCCCCGATCAAGTATTATCGTAAAGAATAAAAATCCACAAAAATAGGATTATCATCAATCGCTTATTATTTAGTTTTCTCTTTTCTTTTTCATTTTGTGATATTATAACAAATAAAATTACAAAATATCAATAGAAAAAAATATTTTCAATTTGATTCTTTATCATTTTTCACAATAAAAAGAAGTATTTTCGTATGTTTGTTTGAATTTTTTCTGAATGAAAAAGAACCTGTTTATTTTAGGAATTTTATATCTTATCATTGCCGGATGTGCAAACATAGTACCACCTACAGGTGGAAAAAAAGATATTATACCACCGGTATTATTAAAAGCAACCCCTGCGAATGGGAGTGTTAATTTTAAAAATAAAGGCTTTGAATTGGTTTTTGATGAATTTATTGTTCTAAAAGATATTAATATGCAACTTATTATTTCTCCACCTTTTGAATCAAAACCGGATATTGTTGTTCACGGGAAAAAGATTAAAGTTCAGTTTAAAGACACATTAGCATCGAACACGACTTATATCTTTAATTTTGGTAATGCCATTACTGATTTTAATGAGGGCAATACCCTAAAGAATTTCTCATATGCTTTTTCTACCGGCTCATATATTGATTCTATGCAATTTGCAGGGCAGGTAATTGATGCTTTTACGCTTAAGCCGGAAGAGAAAGAATCTGTTGTTTTGCTTTACGATTATTTTAATGACAGTGTGCCTCGAAAAATTATCCCTCATTATGTTACCCGTACAGATAAGTCCGGATATTTTCATTTTAATTTTTTGAAACCTCAAAGCTATTATATTGTAGCTGTAAATGAAATCAATGATAATTACTTATTTGATTTACCATCCGAGAAAATTGCTTTTCTTGATTCTGTCATCATACCAAATTACCATACAATAGCCGATACAATTTCCGATTCATTAATTGTAAATAGAACTGTTTTCAGTCCTGATTCATTAAAACTATTTCTTTTTGCCGAAACACAAAAAACGCAATATATTACTGACTATAAGCGATTAACACCATATCATTGTCAAGTAATATTTTTTGCACCCAATTCATCAATGCCTGAAATACATTTATTAGAATCAGATTCTTTTCAGGTTGAAACATCAGAAAAAAATGACACAATTCAACTCTGGTTGCCTAATGATAGCAATCTTTTTCTAAAAGACACAGTTACTTTTGTGTTTGGTTACGATTTTATGAGTGACTCCGGTAAAGTATCAGCAAAAGACACCCTTTTCTTTAAATTAAAAAAGCCTTATCGATCTAAACCTCTTACTTTTTCCGTAAATAATAAATTTCCAATGCCTGAGAATCAACAAGTAATTATCAAATTTTCAGAACCTGTTGCAACTATGGATACGAGTAAGATTACTTTCATTAGCACAACAGAATCGTCAATAGACACCTTACATTTTATTTATAAAAAGGTAGATAGTATTGGGAGACAATTTATTATTGACAACCATTGGCAATATGGTAAATCTTATAAAATATTATTTGACACAGCAGCCATCACTTCTGTCTATCATCATTGTAACGATAGTACTGGTATTAATATCAGTATTCAGGACCCAGACTATTATGGTAAAATCAGTTTCAAGATAAAAACGACGAAAAAAAATCTTATTTTTCAATTATTAGATGCAAATGATATTCGTTTACGCGAAATTAATGTCTTTCCTGATGATTCAGTTTTGGTTTTTAGTCAATTAAATCCCGGCTTATATAAGTTAAAGCTGTTTTTTGATAATAATAAAAACGGTAAATGGGATACTGGGAATCTTAAAGAACAACGACAACCTGAAATCGTTTATTTTTACCCTCAGCCAATTGAAGTAAAATCTGGATGGGAATCGACTTATGATTGGGAAATAAAATAATTTTAGTTTGGATAAAGATACTCAATATATGCAAATAGCACTTAATGAAGCCAAGCTAGCTTTGTCTGAAAATGAAGTACCCATTGGAGCAGTTGTAGTGTGTCATGATAAGATAATAGCTAAAGCTCACAACCAAACTGAAACATTGAATGATGCTACAGCACACGCAGAAATGTTGGCAATAACAGGAGCGATGGCTTCTCTTGGCAGCAAATATCTGAAAGATTGTACTTTATATGTTACTGTGGAACCGTGCTTTATGTGTGCCGGTGCTATTCATTGGTCTCAAATATCCCGCATCGTTTATGGTGCAAAAGACCCTAAAAAGGGATACTCAAATTATTCTAATAAAATTTTCCATTCCAAAATAAAAGTAATTTCAGGAGTTTTAGAAAACGATTGTGCGGATGTTCTATCTCTTTTTTTTAAAACCAAGTTGCGTTCATAACGGAAATATCCGAAATGAATTACAAATGCAATTTAATAAAGTTGAAAATAATTTCAGAAATATTGAATTATATTTTAAACGGAACTTACTTGTAATTTTTCTGGTTTTATAGTAGATAGCTCAAGAAAAACTATAATTTGTATCAACAGATATTTTTAATAAATTTTGATGATTATTTGATTAATTACTTTTAGTAGTAATATTTTTATTGTCTTTGCAAAATGTTTTTACAATTTAACATAAGCATAGTCAAAAATGGCAAGATATACCAATCAGTATTACTGTGCAAAAATATAGAAATAAAGAAACACGCAAACCAAAAACAGAAGGGGTGCTTGTTGATTATTGATACTGAACTGTTTTCCAGTTTATGAGAATATTTTAATCCGAAAATAAAAATTGACTTTTGTGCTGCTTGAATAAAATCAGCGGACTCTATTTGTTGTCCATGAATATTTCATAGAATTTTCTTGTGTATAATGGTCTGTAATATTTGTATGGCATTAGTGGCAGCACCTTTTCTGAGATTATCGGCCACAACCCAAAGGTTTAGTGAGCGAGGTGCTGAAAAATCGCGACGAATCCTGCCAACAAAAACAGTGTCTTTGTCTTCGGAAAGAATAGGCATGGGATATTCGTTTTTGTCAGGATTGTCTAAAACCGTTACACCCGGCATACCGGATAATAATTGATATATTGTTCGTAAATCAAAATCTTTTTTGAATGTTACATTGATTGATTCTGAATGCCCGCCTGTTACAGGCACGCGAACAGCTGTAGCGGTAATGTTTAATGATTCTTGGTTAAGTATTTTACGAGTTTCATTTACTAATTTTAATTCTTCTTTTGTATAGCCATTATCGGTAAATATGTCGCATTGTGGTATGCAATTTTTGTCAATGGGATATGGATATACTTTTTCACCCGGAATGTTGTTTCTTTCATTTTCCATCTGGGTAATTGCATTTTTACCTGTGCCTGTAATAGACTGATATGTTGATACAATAATTCTTTCTATCTGAAATTGCTTGTGCAATGGATAAAGTACCATTACCATTTGAATGGTAGAACAATTAGGATTAGCAATGATTTTAGTGTCTTTTGTGATTGCTTCCGGATTAATTTCAGGAACTACTAAAGGAACATGTTCATCCATTCTCCATGCAGATGAATTATCAATTACGAAGCATCCAGCTTCAGCAAATTTTGGAGCCCACTTTTTAGAGACAGTTGCTCCAGCGGAGAATATTGCAATATCAGGACATTGTTTCAATGCCTGTGAGACGGAAACAACAGTTATTGGATTATTTTTAAAGTTTATGGTCTTACCACTAGATTTTTTGGATGCAGATAATAAAAGCTCCGAAATAGTAATATTTTGTTCTTCAATGATTTGTAAGATTTTTCTTCCAACTAGACCTGTTGCTCCAATAATTGCTATTCGCATTTTTTTCTTAATTTTTGAATTGATAAAAATAATATATATTATTTTTACTATCTGAATATAATTTAACGAATGAGACATTTTTTATTGTTGATATTTACTCTGTTTTCTGTAACTGGTTTTGCTTCAATAGGTTCTCAAAAGGATTCTTTAATGTTTCTTTTGGATAAAGCAACATCTGATACATCACGCATTAACTATTATATAAAGATTGGGAAGTTGTATGATGAGTCACCAAAGGCAGAGTATTGGTTTTTAAAAGCTATAAAAAGTTGTGATGCTTTGATAGATGGGAGAAGATATTTACAAGAAGAAAAGCGTAAAATTTTAATGCTGAAAGGTAAAGCATTGAATGGGTTGGCTTCTTGTTATCAAGCAAAGGAAGATTATATTTCATCTATCATGGTTTTTAATCGGGCATTGGAGTGTTTTGAGACAATAAAAGATTCAATCTCAATTGCGATAACACGCCTAAATAATGGAAATAATTATTTTAGGTTAAGTCAGTATTCGGAAGCGCTTGATAATTATCAAAAAGCGGCTATTATTTTTAATAAACTTGATGATTTGAGAGGTGTGGCTTTTTGTTATAATAACATTGGGAGTATTCATTCTGAAATAGGAAATGTTGATTTAGCCATTAAGTATTGGAAAAAGACTTTAAATATAAAAAAAGCATTAAATGATTCAATTTCAGTTGCTAAAACGCTTAATAATATAGGTGTCGCCTATAAGAATCAGGGGAGCTATGATATGGCGATACAAACATTTAAGAATGCTTTGAGGATTTTTAAGTCTTTGGATAATCAAAGGGGAGTTGCTATGATTTATATGAACCTGTCAAATGTATTCCTGGAAAAAAATGAATTTGATAAGGCACTTAATTATGCTAACTTATCTTTGGAAATAAAAAAAATGATAAATGATAAGAATGGAATGGCAATAGTGTATGGTAATATTAGTACAATTTACAATAAATTGAAAAAATATTATAAAGCTAAACAATCAGCAGAGGAAGGTATTAAAATTGCCTTAGATCTTGGTGCTTTATCGACTTTAAAAAATAATTACAGTAATCTTTCATTAGCTTACGCTGGATTGAATGATATGAATCATGCCTATCAGTATATGATTAAATATGATAGGGTTAAAGATAGTTTGTTTAATATTGATAAGAATAAAGAATTTACAAGATTAGAAACACAATATCAGATTAAAAGCAAACAACAAGAGATTGAAAAACAACAAGCAATTATTAAGAAAAAAGAGGCCATTGCCGAAAAAAATAGAATGCAACGCAATGCCATGTTTGGTGGTATCGTTTTGATGGTGTTATTGTTAGGGGTTGTTATATATAGTTATATTCAGAAGAAAAGAGATAATGCCGTTATTCGCGAAAAAAATCAAAACCTGCAAATAGCTAATGCCGAGATTTTAGCCCAGCGCGATGAAATTGAAGCACAACGCGATTTAGTTAATATGCAAAAACAACAAATAGAATATATTCATGGAGAACTGAAAGACAGTATCGCGTATGGTAAAAGAATTCAAGAATCTCTTTTGCCTTCATCGGTTTCTCTGAAAACTTTTTTTAATGATAATTATTTTATTTTCTTTCAACCCAAGGATATTGTTAGTGGGGATTTTTATTGGATTGCAGAGGTTGATGAGTGGCGATTTTTTACAGTGGTTGATTGTACCGGACATGGTGTGCCGGGAGCATTTATGAGTATGTTGGGGATTTCACTATTGAATGAAATTATTAGAGAAAAAAATATCCGGTCTGCTGCAGAAATTTTAAAAATATTATTTTTAAGGCTAAGTCAGGATTTACATCAAATACAAAATGAAAATTCTGTGGCAGATTCAATGGATATTGCATTTTGTGCCTGGAATACAAAGACAAATGAACTGAAATTTTCAGGTATAAATAATCCATTGTATTTACTTAGAGATGATAATTTAACAGTAATTCAACCTACTAAAATGATAAATCTTGAGGCTATTCAGGAAAAACAAATTATAGAGAAAAATTTTACATTACAAAAGGGAGATTTTATTGTTATGTCAACGGATGGTTATATTGACCAGTTTGGTGGCGAGAAAGGAAAAAAGTTTAAGAAAAAGAATTTTTTGAATTTAATTTATATACTAAAAAATTATCCTGTTAGTGAACATCAAAAAATAATGAGGAAAAAATTTTTGGAATGGAAAGGAACACAAAACCAAATAGATGATGTTTGCGTGATGGGTGTTAAATTTGATAACTTATGAGAAAAGTAATATATTTTGCGATCGGAATTTTTATTTCAATTTCACTAAATGCGCAATTAGTAAACTGGCAGTTAACGGTGGATGGACAGCCAACAATTAATAATCCACAATTGTATGCAGGAAATTTCTCCGGAGGTGCTTCGGTGTCTATTTCTTATGGTTCTTCTGGTGCCTATTCTAGCGGATGGCCAACAGGTGCTGCAACTGCCGATGATTATTATCAAATTGTGCTTGCACCTGATACCGGATATAAATTAACAATTACTGCATTGAACTTTTCCGAGCGACGCTCATTGTCGGGTATCCGCAATTATGAAGTTAGATATTCCACGGATAGTACATTTGCATCATATTCTGTATTGGCATCCGTAACAGTGCCTGATGATGATGCTGAGTGTGATGGCAGTGTAACAGGTCTAAATCTGTTTGTTAATAGTGGTGATACACTTTATATTCGTTGGTATGGCTATAATGCTGAAAGTTCTGCCGGTACTTGGCGGATTAATGATAACTCGTTGAGTATTGACGGGGCGCTTTCAGTGGCTAATGCTAACGATATTAATTCCACTGTTTTACCACCTGTAACCCAAGTATCTGGCGGAACAATTTCTTCGTTGGTTACAGCTCAAACTAATGCTGTGCCGGTATTTTCTTTTAGGATTAAAGATTCCGGAGCAACGGACGGAAAACCAACTTATGTTACTTATTTGACTATTGCAAATCCACATCCGGCAGGCGAAGCAAGTTGGTTATCACATATTCAAGGTGCGGTGTTGAATGATGGGACACAAAATATAACAGTCACTAATCTTTCTATTAATGATAACCAAATGACTTTTCTAATTGATTCAGGAAATTTAGTCGTCCCCGATGGTGGTGAAATTACGATTACCATGTCAATTTATTTGAATGCCGGTGGTTTGACAGATAACGGCGTATTGCAATTTAAGATAGATTCTGTTAATCAGGGATTTGATGCGGCATTAGGTGGTTCGGGGTTTGCTGCAGATTTTGGGCAAACAATAGAATCTAATTTATTTACAATAGATGTACAAGCAACTAAATTAATTTTATCCAACGTCCCTTATACTGTATGGCAAAGCGCTGATTTCCAAACAAATGTCGAGGCAGTAGATAGCTACCAAAATAGAGATGTGGATAATACGGCTTCAATAACTATTTCACAAGTCAATGGCACGGGGAATTTAACATCCCTAACAGGATTGTCTCAATTATTAATTCAGGGACAATATACATGGACAGACTTACAATATGATGGTGTGGATAATTTTCAATTAAAAGTATCAGACAATGCTTCGGTATTGACTGATGCATATTCGTCAACCATATATGTGTCACAAGCGTATGATACCATTATTGATGATTTTTCCGATAACGATATTTCTGTAAATCCAACATGGTTAGGAAACACAGGTGCTTTTATTACTTCTGCAACTACTAATCCGCAATTGGAGTTATTTACTTATACAGGTAGTGCCGATACGGCTTATCTGGTAACTCCTTTCAATAATCAATATGATAGTGTTGAATGGCAAATGAAGGTACATCTGGCATTTGACCCGTCTGACAATAATTATGCAAGATTTTATCTTGTGGCAGATAATAATGACTTAAAATCTGCCTCAAATTCAGGTTTTTATCTGCAATTTGGAGAAAATGGTACAAACGATGCCATTACACTTTACCATCAAACAAGTTTAGGCAATGTAGAAATGATTTGTCGTGGTACGGATGCCGCAATTGCATCGTCGCCTGATTGCCGGGTTAAAGTGATTTATACCAAAGCAACGCACCAATGGCGGTTATACGCTGATCATACGGGACAATCTAATTTTTTACAGGAAGCCACAGGAACAGATACGGTAACAAGCTTTCCTGCTGCGCATTATGTCGGAATCTTTACACGATATACAACGACCAACGATGAAGGGAAAATGTTTTTTGATGATGTCTATGCCGGTCCGGTTCAGATCGATACCGTTCCACCTGCATTGTCATTGGTTAGGGTGGTGGATAGTTTGCATCTTGATGTGATATTTTCTGAAGGCATTATGCCGGTACAGGCAAATAACACAAGTAATTACCAAATTAATAATGGGGTTGGCACACCTATTTCTGTACAACAAGATTCTGTAGATATTAGCTTAGTCCATTTGGCGTTAGCAAATCCGTTGGTTGATAAAATGACTTATCAGATGACGGTAACACAAGTTAATGATTTTTCGGGAAATTCCGGGAATAATTTAATTTCTACATTTACTTATTATTTACCAAAATTCAATGATATTGTTGTTAACGAAATTATGGCAGACCCTTCCCCGGCAGTTGGTTTGCCCGAATATGAATATTTAGAGTTATTTAATAATTCAGCTTATGATATTGATATTACGAATTGGACGATTACGGTTGGTACTAAAACGAAAACCATTTCAGATTTTGTAATGTCTGCTGATAGCTTTCTTATTATAACTTCCGACGATGGTTTAGCACCACTCTCAATATATGGGAATGCGATTAGTTTGTTGGGAAGTTCCGATTTAACTAATTCCGGGCAGACAATTGTTCTGCGAAATGTGAAAGGACAAGTCATTTCCGCTGTTACTTATGATGACTCTTGGTATAAAAATTCGTATAAAGCGGAGGGGGGATGGTCACTCGAACGCATTGACCCAACAAATGCTTGTGAGGGTTATGGAAACTGGAAAGCAAGTAATGATAATTCAGGTGGTACACCCGGGCGTATCAATTCTGTCTATGCTGCCAATGCTGATGTCGTTTCTCCACGAGTTGTACGGGCTACTGTTTTATCCGATGATACGATTATGGTTTATTTCTCTGAAGCAATGGATTCTGTGGACTTGTCAGACACACAAATATACGCAGTAGATTATTCGCTGGGACATCCTTCGTATGCTTTGCCCGTAGGACCTGATTACAAAAAAGTATTGCTTGGTTTTCCGCAACATTTTTCACCCATTACGCTTTATACTTTGACGGTTGATGAAAATATTTCAGATTGTGCGGGTAACACTTTAGGTGCTAATAACTCATGCCAATTTGCGATTCCTTCGTTAGCATCAGCAGGTGATATTGTTATCAATGAGGTACTATATAACCCGAAAGATAACGGAGTAGATTATGTAGAACTTTATAATAATTCAACACGCACAATTGATTTACAAACTTTGAAACTTGCCAATAGAGATGAAACGGATACGGCCAATGTAAAGAATGTTTGTGATATAGCGCCGGACGGTTATTTATTTTTCCCGGCTTCTTTTGTTTTGCTTTCTACGGATGGTAATAAAGTGTTACAACAGTATTATTCACCGAATCCGGATGTATTCCTTGATATGGCAGATTTTCCTTCTTTACCTAACGATAATGGCAATATTTTATTGATGGACACATGGATGAATACCATTGATTATTTTGAATATTCTGATGATATGCAGTTTCCGTTACTAAATTCTTCCGATGGTGTTTCACTTGAGCGTATTAATTACACTTGCGAAACCAATGATGCTAATAGTTGGCATTCGGCCGCTTTTTCAGTTGGATATGGAACACCAGGGTACAAAAATTCTCAATATCTTGAAGAAAATGACGGGACAGATGAATTTACGCTTTCAACGGATATTTTCTCACCGGATAATGATGGCTATCAGGATATTTTGGAAATTACCTACCAACTACCAAGTCCGAATTATACTGCCAATATCATTGTTTATGATGCCAAAGGAAGAAAAATTAAACGACTGGCGCAAAATGAATTGCTTGGCACAAATGGCACTTTTTCATGGAATGGCTTAAATGAATCCAATGAAAAGGTTCGTCCGGGGATTTATATCATACTAATAGAGGCATTCGATTTAGATGGTAATGTTAAGCACTATAAAAAAAATGTAGTAGTGGCCTATAAATATTAACCCGAATTGTTCATAAAAAGCGATAAAATTTTTTATGAATGAGCGTTAGGATGCAATTTGGGAACTCCGATTTAGAAATACTCCGCTACCGCAAGCGTCCTCGCTTATGGTAAGTAAAGCAGGGAAAGTAAAGATTTAAAGCAATCCTATTACTTTTTTTCGTTTCGTTTCCGTTCTACTTCTTTGAGCAGAATTTTACGAATTCTTAAAGATTTTGGAGTGACTTCCAGGTATTCATCATTTTTAATGTATTCCATGGCTTCTTCTAATGAAAATTTAACCGGTGGCGCTAAAACAGTTTTTTCGTCAGAGCCGGCAGCACGCATATTGGTCAGTTTCTTGGTCTTACAGATATTGATAACAATATCATTTTGCCTTGTGTTTTCACCAATAACCTGACCTTCATAAACCGATTCGCCGGGAGCAACGAAAAAAGTACCTCTGTCCTGCAATTTATCTAATGCGTAGGCAATAGATGTGCCTGTTTCCATGGCAATAAGAGAACCATTTCTTACGATGCCTATCTCACCTCGCCATGCCTGAAATTGATAAAAGCGATGTGCAATAATGGCTTCACCTTCAGTAGCTGTTAGGAGTTTATTTCTAAGTCCTATAATGCCTCTCGATGGGATGAAAAATTCCAAATAAGTACGATCGTCTTTATTTTCAATATTTTTTATTTCACCTTTGCGTTGTGTTACAAGTTCAATCACTTTGCCTGAAAATTCGGTGGCTACATGGACCGTTAAAAGCTCAATGGGTTCCATTTTTTTCCCTTCATTGTCTTTTTTGGTAATTACTTTGGGTTGCCCTAATTGAAATTCATACCCTTCGCGGCGCATGGTTTCCACAAGTATAGATAAATGAAGAATACCTCTTCCGTAAACCAGATAAGTGTCAGGTGAATCAGTTTCTTCTACCTTCAAAGCTAAGTTTTTTTCTGTTTCTTTAAATAAACGATCGCGTAAATGCCGTGAAGTTACATATTTACCATCTTGTCCAAAAAATGGGGAATTATTAATAGTAAATAACATGCTCAT
>Ga0114934_10002162_pt1 | contig 12646 bp, 14 predicted proteins | sample 4SBtaG_2_FD_99695 | JGI IMG/M metagenome (GOLD analysis project Ga0114934, IMG submission 99695) | Deep subsurface microbial communities from Kolumbo volcano to uncover new lineages of life (NeLLi) - 4SBTROV10_white metaG | ecosystem: Environmental > Aquatic > Marine > Volcanic ... | reverse complement strand
CTCCCGATACTGATATGAACTATCTTTTCCAGAGTATGAGGGAAACCATTGATTCTCTCAAGAAAAACATTGACACCTGAGAGCAACACTGTTATAATATCCAAGTCATCCGACAAATCCAAATTAATCCGAGGTAATCCGAATGTCATTTTCAGATCTTAAGAAACAATCCAAACTGGGCTCCCTGACCGCTAAATTGGTCAAGGAAGTAGAGAAAATGAGTAATACAAGTTCTTCAGGCGATGAGCGTCTGTGGAAACTTGAAGTGGATAAAGGCGGTAATGGTTATGCCGTTATTCGTTTTCTCCCTGCTCCAGATGGTGAAGATCTACCCTTTGTTAAACTGTACTCCCATGCTTTCCAAGGTCCTGGTGGTTGGTACATTGAAAACTCCCTGACCACTCTTGGTCAAAAGGACCCTGTGTCTGAATATAACACGATGCTGTGGAACAACGGCACCGATGCTGGTAAAGAGACCGCACGTAAGCAAAAGCGTAAACTGACTTATATTTCCAACATTTATGTTGTGAAGGACCCTGCCAACCCCGAGAATGAGGGTAAGGTATTCCTGTATAAGTTCGGTAAGAAAATCTTTGACAAGATCACTGCCGCCATGCAACCTGAGTTCGAGGACGAGGAAGCAATCGATCCGTTTGACTTCTGGCAAGGTGCCAACTTCAAACTGAAGGCAAAGAATGTTGCTGGTTATCGTAACTATGATTCTTCAGAGTTTGCCCGTCAGGATGCTCTGCTTGACGATGATGATGCAATGGAAGCAATCTGGAAGAAAGAATATTCTCTCCAAGACTTTGTTGCTGCTGATCAATTCAAGACTTATGATGACTTGAAGAAGCGCATGGACTATGTGCTTGGTAATAAGAGCCCTAAGTTCCAGGATCAAGAAACTCTTGAAGAAGAGTCATCTTTTGAGGCAGAAAGTCGCGCTCCTTCTGTTCCTCAATCAGTCAAGGAAGAAATTGAAAGTCTTTCTTCTACCAAGACGACTGATGATGACGATGATGCAATGTCATACTTCGCACGACTTGCAGAAGAGTGATTATGGTGAAGTAACTCTAGTATTCTCAGTACGTGCTAAATTTTCTGTCACATACTGAGATGATGTAGAGTAAATCATTTGATCCCTCATATCATTTAAAAACTGTTGTAAATATCCTCGTTTTAGTAAATAAATCGAGGATTTTTTATTGTTCTTTCTAACTTCATATTCCCAGTTAGTCACACTAATAACTGGATTTAGTGTTGAGTTATAATCATTTGGATCTGTGATTGTAAAATCAATATCTACTGTTTTACCTGCTGGAAGAATGAGTCTATCTTGAGAATCTTTTACTTCTGTTGTTTCGTAATGATGAACTGCATTTAATTCCTCACCATGTATTTTTTCGGCATATCTGTAGAGATGATAATTTGATAATGGCCATTCATCCCTTACGCTGATGATACCAGCAGTCATTAATACAACCCAATCTAGTTCAGCACTACCATAAAATTCTTCTGCTACTGTGTCTGGTCGTGCTCCATCTACTATTTCATACTTATCAAAGATTGTAAATACATTTTGCAGATCATCACGCAATTTGCATCTACGAAAAAGATTTTTAACTCTTAAGTAATTCTGTGATGAATTACTGTCAGATAAAAATGATTGATAGTCTAAGTCTGGTAGTTCTCTGAAGTATCCCATTTTAGTATCCTACTCCTTCTAATCCTTCTCCTTTTGTATAATCACTATCATAAACTGGTTCAAGTTCTTTAAAGGTCAAATCCATAATCATAGAAACTGGTGTTCCGTCACGATAAGTGGCATAAGTTCCTTCACCAGTATAATTGACTGATATGTCTGATAAGAAACATTGTTTAAACTTATTTAAGAACTTATGATCACTTAACCCTTGTCGATAAGTTAGTTCAAATACATTAGGTGTTTTTAAAAAAGTTGTATTTCCGCCAACTTTAGGTGCCATATTTTCTTTAAAGCATCTTATAATTTTTTTAATTTGCTCACCTTCGTCACGATTTCTTGGTGTCATTTTAAAAGAAAATCTAAAATTTCTTAATGTTGGTCCATTAAAAAGAAGCTCCATATTTGGATTTAAAATTGTTCCTTCTGATCGAGCAAGAATTTGATTTGGCGTTATATTCACTCCTAAAATTCCAACTGCCGAAGATGCTAGTTGTCTTGTGGCAAAACCTTTAACACCTTCTATTCCACCTATTTTATCACTCACATCTTTTATACCATCAATCGTCGCATTTTGTATGGCATCGAGTATTTTTCTCCCTGTTCCCGGAGTTCCACCCTTCCCCATTACGTTCATAATTCCGCCAAGAGCAGCACCAGCAATGCTATTTAATTCACTAGATCCATAATTTGTGGAATTATTATCTTGGATATTTGAGGGAATTGGTAATAATATAATTTCACCTAATTGTTTTGTATTTCTTCTTGTTCCTGGTGTTGATACAAAATTTGTTTTTACTTCTCCTCCTATAGGAATATAATTTACAACCGTAATCTGTAGGTAGTCAGTCTTATCTGTAAATGCCTTTAATGGATATCTTAATGGTTCCGCCATTTATCTTTTTCTAACTATTTAGAACTATTTTCTTAAAAGGTATCTCTCTGGCATCGGCAAGTTCATCTGGATAGATTTCATAAAAGTTTCCCTGAACTTCTGTCCATGTATATTGCCTTATTTGTCCCCAGTGATAATTAAATCCCCTAAATCCCCAACTATAGATTTCTGTAACGGCAACTAGTGGATTTTGATCATACTGAATATTTGGAGTTTTTGGAGTATAGATGAAGGTATAATATTTTCCAATATCTGGTACAACGACATAAGATTCTTCTATTTCTTCTAATAATTTTACCATTAGATCATCAGGATCTTCCGTTCCTATAACTTCATCAATTACTCCACGAATTCTATTACTATTATCATCTGTTGGATTCATTTGTTAATTCCCAATTCATCTTCGGTAATAACTTTAAATTCCCATTGATGATCTTCACAGAAATTTTTAGCAGCTTTCCATTTTGCCTGATTTCTTACATACTCTCTTGCTTCGTAGATGTATCCTTTTGTTTTGATATTTTGGGGTTTTGGTTGAACAGTTTGTTTTTTTGGTTTTACCTCAATCAACATTTTTTTAACCACACCACTAGATTCTTTTATTTTGATGTAAAAGTCTGGAAAGTAACGATGAATTCTATTATCTAATGGTGAACGATAAGGAAGAGCAATTTCTTCACTTGCCCATTCTAAAATATTTTCATTTAAATCACAATATTTCATAAATTTTCTTTCCCATAAAGATCTATAGATAATATTTGATGAATTACCTTTATACTTTCTAGGGAAGGATGGTTGATATTTTCCTCTATATGCCATCTAAATACTTAATAATGTAAAGACTCGTATAAGGTATTTAGAGTGGCAAATTCCCTTGTAAGAAAACTTGCTATGAAAGATGCTAGAGATTTAATGGGAAATCTAGCACAAACTAATCATTATTTGGTATCATTCTCGACATTAAAAGACACGATAAAAGGTCATTTACGATCTAAATTTGAGATTGGGGATTTAGATAATTATCTGTCTAGGAAAGCAGGTATTCTTTGTTCAGAAGCAAGTTTGCCTTCATCTTCATTGGCAACAGGAGAAGTCAAAGATAACTTTATGGGCATCCCTCAAGAATTTGCTCATACTCGTCTTTATACTGATATAGATTTTACTTTTTATGTTGATAATGATTACACTAATTTAAGAATATTTGAAGGATGGATTGATTATATTACTAGTGGAAGCGAATCAGAGGATGGTGTTAGTGAACTCGATGATAATTATTATCGAAGAGTAATGTATCCTGATGATTACAAAGTTCGGACAATGAGAATTATAAAATTTGAAAGAGATTATAAACAACAACTAGAATATCAATTTATCAATGCCTTTCCAAAATTGATTACTGCCATTCCAGTTTCTTATGGGCAAGCAGACATTTTAAAAGTAAGTGTGAGTTTTAATTATGATCGTTATATTGTAAATCCAAAAGGAAATTATAGCACCAAACCTTCTTTTAAAAAAGCAATTGATTTAAGTTTAGATGCTGAAAATTTTGCCGTAGAAAAATCAAAAGTTCTGCCAGCAGATAATACCATTGGCGATACTAGTTCTACTTTTGCGATTCTAACTCAACCGGCATATCCTAATCTTTTAGATAGTATCTAAATAAACATATATGAGTTGTAACAAACAGTATGTCATTGCCCAAGATTAATACTCCAACTTATGAGTTGGTGTTGCCTTCTACTGGAAAAAAGATTAAATATAGACCATTTCTTGTTAGAGAAGAAAAAATTCTGATTCTTGCTATGGAGTCAGAAGATATGAATGAAATTACTAATGCAATCATTCAGATTCTCTCTGATTGTATCATTACTAGAGATGTGAAGGTAGAATCTCTTGCTACTTTTGATATTGAATATCTTTTCCTTAATGTTCGTGCAAAATCTGTTGGCGAGAGTGTGGAAGTCAATATTACTTGTCCTGATGATGGAGAAACACAAGTAGAGACATCGATTGATATTGATGCAATTAAAATTCAGAAAACAAGAGGACATAAAAATATTATCAAACTTGATAATGAACTTTCAATGAAACTCAAATACCCATCATTAAATCAGTTTATTGAAAATAATTTTGAGGTATCAGAAGTTAAAAGTGATGTGAGTCAGTCACTTTCCATGATTACATCATGTGTTGATATGATTTACAACCAAGAGGAAAGTTGGGAAGCATCAGACTATTCCAAAAAAGAACTTGAGGAATTTATTGAGCAATTAAATACCAAACAGTTCAAGCAGATTGAGAAGTTTTTTACTACGATGCCCAAACTTTCTCATACTCTTGTTGTAAAGAATCCAAGTACGGGTGTTGAATCTGAAGTTGTATTGGAAGGGTTAGCAAGTTTTTTCAGTTGAGTATGGCTCATACAAATCTTGAGTCATACTACAAGATTAATTTTGCTTTGATGCAACATCATAAATATTCATTAACGGATCTAGAGAATATGATTCCATGGGAGAGAGAAGTTTATCTCACTCTCCTTCAACAATATATTGAAGAAGAAAATCTAAAGGCACAGCAACAGAATGGAATTTAAAAGTCAGATTTTTAAAGCACCATCTCTAACTAAAACTCCAAAGTTGAAGAAGACAACTTTTGCTTCTTCAACTTTTTCTAGTATCTCAAAATCCACATCCATTCCAAAAGTTAATTATGGAGGATTTGTAAAATTATTAAAATCTAAATCTAGTGGAATAGATTTGGAGAAAATATCTACACCAACTAACGATAATATTACATCAACATTAATAGAAACTAATAGAATTCTTGTAGAGATACAAAAGCAATTGTCTTATGACTTTGCTATGAGAATTGCTGAAGAAAAAGAAAAAAGACAAATATTTCAAAAAGAAAAATCCAGAAAAAAATTAAAAGCAGAAGAGAGTCAATTAGAAAAAGTTGGTAAAAAAATAGGTGGTGCGGTTGCAAAAACTGCTGGGAAAATACTTGCTCCAGTTAAAAATATATTTGATAAAATTATTGATTTTGTTATAACTCTTGGTGCTGGCATTGCAGTCAATGCTGTTTTTGAATGGTTAAAGGATCCAAAAAATATTGAGAAAGTAAAAGGATGGTTTAGTTGGATTAAAGATAATTGGAAATGGATGGCAGTTGCAGTCGGTGCAATTGCTTTATTACCTGTTATTAGTACTATTAGTGGATTGATAGGTCCTGTTGGAATAATTGTTGGATTACTTGCAAAAGCAGTTCCTCTATTGATAGGATTTCTTTTAAATCCACTAACTCTTAAAGCAATGCTTGCAATTGGGGCAGGAATATTAATTTATAAGGGTGGAGAATTTTTGCTAAAAAAAGCACGAAATTTGATAACTGGTGGTGAAGATTTTAGTGAGGCACATAATGTTCTTGATGAAAAATTAAGAAATGCTGGTCTGAATATGCAAGGTAAAACTAAGAGCACGAGAGGAATGGCTCCTCTAATTACGCCAGAACAGCAAAAAATTGCTGCTGAAGTTATAGCAAAACGTGGTCAATTGAAGGATCTTAAAAAGAAAATGGAAGATGAAATACAAGCAAAGAAACTTAAAATTGAAGAGGATGCAGGAATAACTATGAGTTCTTCTAATAGACAACTAGAATCTGTCACACCAATTAAGCAAAAAGCGGAACAAGATATTAGAGAAGATTACAAATTAAAAATATCAAATATTATAACTCCAACTACAATTGAACCAAGAAAGATGGGTGGTCCTGTGAAAGCAGGAAGACCTTATCTTGTGGGGGAGAGTGGTCCAGAATTAATTGTTCCAAATATTGATGGAACTGTGATTAATAATATGAAAACAGAAAAAATATATCAAATGATTTCCTCTGATACTAGAAGAAAGATAAGTTATATTGAACTCCCACCAATTACACAACAAATACCTCCACCAGAGATTCCTATCCCTGCTTCAGAATCTACAGTTGTTCCATTTATTTCTAGTGTTAATAAAGCAGATTACTTTATAGAAGAATCACCAAAATTATATGGTATAATGGTGTAATGTTATGAAAACAATAGATCAAGTAAATCAATTAAAATTAAATGTTACTAATATTAATAGTTTTCTTGTAAAGTCTAATAAAGAGTATAATAGACTGAGATCTGAAAATAAAACCTTAGTTAGAAGACAATCTGATAGAAAAGCAAAACAAGAAAAAGAAAAAAAATTAGAAATAAGAACTTCTCCTGTAGGTAAAATAACTGAGAATGTGCAGGATACTATAACTTCTGGTGGAAGTATTTTAGATAAAATCTTAAATTTTGGTGGTTTACTTCTTGCTGGGATATTAGTTAACAATCTTCCTGAAATTACAACCAAAGTTAGAGAAATTATTGATAATATCGTAAATTTCTTAACTCCAATTCAAAGTGGATTTAAGTTAATTAAAGCATTTTTTACTGGTGAAATGGATGAAAAAGAACTTGATGCTGACAAGAAAAGAGTGGACGATGCTTTAGAAAATATAAATGGTAAGGGTGGATTGATTGATCAAATTGCAGAAAAAGCAGGACCTCTTGAAGGTCTCATAAAAACTTTAAAACCAGCAATTGAATTGATTCGTGGTAAAATTGGTGGAAAAAAAATGGTTCTCGCAAAAAAAGGCGGGAAGGAAGGAGTTTTAAACAAAGAAACTGGAGAGTTTACAGAGAGACAGTTTACCTCTGCAGAGAGGCAAACATATGAAGGTAGATCTACCGGATCTACCGGATCGACTGGTTCTACAGAAGCAAATCAAAATGTTACTACTCTTGGATCTGGAAATACACAACTTAAGAATTTTACTGATCAGGATTTTAGCGATCTTGCATTTATAGTAAGTCATGAAGCACTTAGAGGTACTGACGATGAATATGGTGTTGCTGCTGCTGTCTTAAACAGAGTCACAGATCCTAGATTTTCAAATACGATTATGGGTGTTGGAACTGCATCTGGACAATTTGAGGCAGTATTTAGTGGTAAAGCATACAGAGATGAAAATCTTGCTAAAAAGTTGAAGAATAATCAGGGTAAAATTGTTGAAGCACTAAAAAAATTAAATGGTAGAACTGACTTCAAAGCATTTAGTAGCATGGGTCATAATATGGGTGATACTGATATTATGTTTGCTAATAATGGAAATTTCTATCACTATGCTGAGCAAGTAGGGAAATATGATCCAATTCCATCAAATATACCTCAGCACTGGAAAAAACTTATTGGTAACTATATACAAGCAAATACTGGAACCGGTCGAGATGGTAGATTTGGTACAGGAACATTTGGTAAGGGAAGACCATCGGATTCTTCTAGAGAATTGGCATTAAATAACCCAGATCCGAGAGAAAATTCATCGATAATTATTGCAGTTCAGCGGGTAAATAGTATACAAACTGTTCCTGTTCCTATATTGACATAAAAAATAAATGGCAAACGCAGCAGCACCATCAACATACGAGATTTTAACCATCAAAAAAGATGGTAGAGAAGTTCGATTGGATGGAAGGACAACTAGTTTTGACTACTATGAGAGTTTATTGTCTCCAAATGTAACGGCAACAATGACATTTGTCGATACTGGAGATTCTATAGAAGCAAGTCAAAAAACTGATAGGCAATCAAGAACTGGAACGATTTATAATACTTTGCCAATTACCGGTGAAGAAGAATTGAGGTTTAAAATAAAATCAAAATTAGGAACACTAGATTTTAGTAGAGAACCATTAGTCGTAAATTCTGCCTTAAATTTGGATCAAGAAAGTCAAAGAGAATCTGTATTGTTGAGTTTAGTATCAAAACAAGGAACAGAAAATCTCAATATACCGCTCAGTAAAAAGTATGATGGTAGAATTAGTGATAGTGTAAAAAGAATTTTAAAAGATGAATTTAAACTTACAGACGATAAAATTGATGTAGAACCCACTAAATTATCATATTCTTTTCAAGGATATACTGATTCTCCTTTTGAAAATATTATTGATTTGGCATCAAAATCAACACCTAATTTGGGAAATCCGGGATTCTTTTTCTATCAAACTCAAAATAAATTTAATTTTAAGTCCATTGATGGTTTGATATCAGCACCAGAAAAAGCAGTTTATTTTAGCTCTGCCGTAAATAAATCATCTATTGAAGATGATGGTAATGATAATAGAATTTTAAAGTATTCTATTAATAAGAATCAAAATTTACTCAATGCATTGAAGTCTGGAGTATACATCAGTAGAAACATATTCTTTGATCCAAGAACATTCAAGTATAAAGAAATCATTTATACACTAACTAATGGAAAATTAGAAAGATCATTGGGATCTGATCCATACATACCAAAAGGAGTAAAGAGCTACTCTAGAACTCATTCACATATTCTCGATATTGGATTCCATTCTGAAGGTATTGATACAAAGGCAAATAATAATCCTGAAGAATATCAGGCAAAAGCAACAATGAGATATAATTTATTATTTTCTCAGGTTGTATCAATGATGGTTCCTTGTAACCCAAACTTAAAAGCAGGTGATACGATACGATGTGAATTTGAAAAAATTACATTGTCGGAAAAAGAACAAGGGTCATTTGATGAAAATCAAAGTGGTAAATATCTTATTCTAAATTTATGTCACCATTTTGATACTAAAAATTCTTTTACATCACTAACTCTTGTTCGTGACTCATACGGAATATATACTAATAAAAATAAAGGGTAATGCTCCATAACTTAAGTAAAGATCCACTAATACCATTCATTGCAACCGTTGTTTCTTTTAAAGATCAACAGGAACAGGTAGAAGGTCTTGGATGGGGATATAGATATAAGATTGCCGTTATGGGAGATTATTCTTCCAATCAATCTGATATACCTAATTCTAAGATTGATTATGGATATTGTATAGTTCCAACAACTGCAGGTAGTGGAGCAGGTAATTTTGGTAAGTCAGTTCATGTTGCTCAGGGTGATATTGTTTTTGGTGTAAAGGTGGGTGGAAAAAGAGGAATATCAATTATTATCGGTCTTTTCCCAAGATCAAAAAGTATTGAATATGGAGTTACTAGATTTGATTCAGAATCTGGGTTCTATAAAGAAATAAAACCAACTAAATTAGTTCGTAGAAATGAAATAAGTGAACAGGGAGAAAATCCAAAACTTCCTAAATCCGAAAAAGGTGTGACAAAACAAAATAGACAATCACCTATCCTAGCATCATCTAAATAAAAATAAAATTATAAATGACGACTACATCAGCACCTAAACCAGATAATGGTGGGCAGTTAACAACAACTACAGGCACTGCAGTTACTCTTGCTGATCCTTGTAAGAATAATTTCTTTGATATAGCAGAAGCACATCTTGAAAACTTTTTTAATAAAGTTACTAATGCTGCTAATGTAATTTTAAATTTACCAAATGAAATTAAAAGAATTAGTAGATTATTAACAGGTGCTGCTAGTGGATATATTGGTTCTATTACCGAACAATTGACAGGAAAAATCACTCCGATTATTAGTAGGGGTTTGACAGATATTGCTAATAGTGTCGAGAAACTATTGACAGGAAAAAGTGTAACTGAAGTAATTAAAAAAACTACAGAAGAACAAGATAAACTTAAAGGACCCATTAAAGAACTTTTTGCTGGATTAGAATGTTTGGCATCAAAGGTAATAGATGCTGCAGAAAAAATATTTAGTGATATAATTAATGATGCTATCAAAACAGTTTTAAATGTTCCTGTATGTGCTGTTACCCAGATACTTAGTGAGTTTAATAACAAAGTTGCAAATATAATAGATTCTGTTGTTGAACCTCTTTTAGGACCGTTCAGAAAAGCATTTGATTTTGTATTAAATGTAAAAGATTTTATATTTGGTTCTATAGATGTTATTAAAAAGGTCTCAAATTTATTCAAGTGTGGTGAAAAACAAAAATGCCCTACATCAAGTAAGTATATAATTGATAAAGGTTTGGTGAAAGATAGGGGTGAGGAAGAGCAAAAAGGATTCTTACAGCAAGCTTTAACACAAGGATCTCTTTCGCAGGGAGTTTCTAATTTAATTAGCGACACTGAACTTTTTGGAATTAAGTTGAATGCTTCTGGTTCTTCACCTCTTTGTTACACCGGTAATGTATTGCAGTGTGGGATGCCGAAAGTTGAGTTCTTTGGTGGAGGAGGAACTGGTGCTGCTGGTAGAGTAATACTTGGCAATTTTGTAAATGAACTTGATACTGAAGATATAATCGGTTCTGTGCAGCGAACTGCAAGCATTATTGGTGTCGAGATTGATAATCCGGGTAGTGGGTATGAGGATACTCCTTTTATTACCTTCAGCGATAATTGTGATAAAGGATATGGTGCCTATGGTAGAGCAGTTATTGAGGGTGGACGTGTTACTTCTATCCTGATAACGAGTATAGGTGAAAATTACCCTACAGAAACGGATCAGCAAGATGAAGTCTTTTATATTGATGATGTAATTATTGAAAATCCTGGAACTAATTATGATGAAGATGATACTGTTGAAGGACTTGAACTAACAATTTCAAATGGAAGAGTTACTGCAGTTGGAATTAAAGACGTAGCATTCAATGGATATCCAGACCTAAATATCAATAGTAGTACAGGATACGGAGCTATACTAAGACCAGTTATGAGAATAGTTCCACCACAGAAAGAAGTTGTTCAAGTTATAGATTGTGTGAGGTAATATATGGGACAAGAAGCAAGATTTATAGAAACTAGCCCAAAACATATTAAGGAAACTGGTAATTCCAGAATGACTTATGCCGGAAAGTCGGTATATGTGGAAGCATCTGAATCAGAAAAGGGTCTTCGTTTTGTTCAGGGACACTACGAGAATGGAATCTCACAGATTCATGCTGAAGGAAAACTTCAGGTTGAAGCAGGTGCTAAAAATCAGACAGGGGATGTAGATTTTTTACTACACACGCTTAAGGGCGATCTTGCCACAAGTTCTCCATCTGGATCTACTAGAGTATATGCAGATACAATTGTACTTCAAGCAGCAACAGAAATTATAATCGATGCTCCTACAATAAGAATTGGTTCTACAACAATTGGTGGAACACGAGAAATAAAATTAATAGCATCAGATGTTAAAGTTCAAATAGCTGATAATGATCCTAAAAGTTTAGGTGATTTTCTAAAAGTCAGTAATATATTCAAGGCTGTTAGTGGTCCTAAGTCTACGATAGACTTTGCTAAATTTGTGGGGGTAGTATAGAATGGCTAACGTTCCAAATAACGTAGATTTTAGTCAATCAGGAAATTCGGTATTTGAAACTGTTTACATTTATGATACTCTTTATGTTGAAAATTTAAAAGTTGAAGGTGGTAGTGTTGATTTAGATGAATTAAATGTAAAGGATAAATTTACAGTTGGTTCAGACAAAAAATTATTTAATATTGATGCTTCAACAGGCAACATTGGAATTAATACATTAAATCCCGATAGAGAAATTGTAGCAATAGGTAGTGCCACAATTAGTGGTAATGTTGATATTGTTGGACCTTTTCCTAGACTAGGTATTGGATCGGATTATGTAGATCCAAATAATGAAAGGCAACTTGAGATTGGTCATAGTGCTAAAATAAGTAAGTATATTTACGATAGAAATAATAATAAAGGTGAAAATACCTTTGTTCTTTCTAGAGATGAGACTGGAATTATTTGGAGAGAATTATCCACAGAAATTCAGGAAGGTATTTTCTTACAGGAAGATGGTGAAAATGTTGGTGGTGGTGTTTCTTTCAGTACAATTAATTTTGTAGAAAAAGATAGTCTGGGAATTTCTACAGAAGTTCTGGGCATTACTTCTTCTGGAATTTCTGGTCTTGCAACCATATTCTCCAATGATTATTGGGGTAATAGTATTCTGATAGATGATACTAATACTGGAATCTATAGATTAACAAATGTTGGTATTTTTACTAATACTCCTTTAGTTCCTCTTCAAATTGGAGTTAGTACTGATACTGATGAAAATGTTGTTGG